>ERZ1034976.365-NODE-365-length-42369-cov-58.801153_pt1 | contig 42369 bp, 19 predicted proteins | sample MGYA00520623_ERZ1034976 | MGnify/ENA primary metagenome ERZ1034976 (study PRJEB33766, sample SAMN09781774) | gut metagenome | biome: gut microbiome | host: Homo sapiens | place: Madagascar | study: EMG produced TPA metagenomics assembly of the PRJNA485056 data... | reverse complement strand
GTCCTGGACACGCTGACTATGTAAAGAACATGGTTACTGGTGCTGCTCAGATGGACGGTGCTATCCTTGTTGTTGCTGCTACTGATGGTCCTATGCCTCAGACACGTGAGCACGTTCTTCTTGCTCGTCAGGTAAACGTTCCTCGCTTGGTAGTATTCTTGAACAAGTGCGACCTTGTTGACGATCCAGAAATGATCGAGCTCGTTGAGATGGAGCTTACTGAGCTTCTTACTCAGTATGACTATGAGGAGGATACTCCAATCATCCGCGGTTCTGCACTTGGTGCATTGAACGGTGTTGACAAGTGGGTTGACTCTGTAATGCAGCTCATGGATACAGTTGATGAGTGGATTCAGGAGCCAGAGCGCGACGTAGAGAAGCCTTTCTTGATGCCTATCGAGGATGTATTCTCAATCACTGGTCGTGGTACTGTTGTTACTGGTCGTATCGAGACTGGTCGTGTTAAGGTTGGTGACGAGGTTCAGCTCCTTGGTCTCGGTGAGGACAAGAAGTCTGTTGTTACTGGCGTTGAAATGTTCCGTAAGATCCTTGATGAGGGTGAAGCTGGCGATAACGTAGGTCTTCTCCTCCGTGGTATCGATAAGAACGAGGTTAAGCGTGGTATGGTAGTTGTACACCCAGGTGCAATCACTCCTCACGATCACTTCAAGGCATCTATCTATGTGTTGAAGAAGGAAGAGGGTGGTCGTCATACTCCATTCGGTAACAAGTATCGTCCTCAGTTCTACCTCCGTACTATGGACTGTACAGGTGAAATTTCTCTTCCAGAGGGAGTAGAAATGGTTATGCCTGGTGACAACGTAGAGATCGAGGTTAAGTTGATTTACCCAGTTGCCTTGAACGAAGGTCTTCGTTTCGCTATCCGCGAGGGTGGTCGTACAGTAGGTTCTGGTCAGATCACATCAATTCTTGACTAATCATCACAGAATTAAAATAGTTCCCGGTATCATCCGGTATCGGGAACACTTACGGGAATAGCTCAGTCGGTAGAGCATCGGTCTCCAAAACCGAGGGTCGTGGGTTCGAGCCCTACTTCCCGTGCAATAAAGAAGATAATATGTTTAAGAAGATTGTAAATTATTGCAAGACTTGTTATGAAGAACTTGCGCATAAAACTACTTGGCCCACTCGTAAGGCTCTGACACATAGTGCAGTGGTTGTATTATCTGCTTCCCTTGTCATTGCATTAGTTGTCTTTGCCATGGACAGTGTGTTTAGGTTTATAATGAGTACGATCTATCCAAGTTAATCACAAGGAGTAATGGCTGACAAAAAATTCAATTGGTACGTGTTGCGTGCTGTAAGCGGTAAAGAAGCAAAGGTAAAAGAATATATCGATGCTGAGCTTAAGCACAATGACCTACTTAAAAAACATGTTTCCCAGGTTCTTATACCAATGGAGAAGCATGCTTCTTTGCGTAATGGTAAACGCGTTGAGAAAGAGAAAATCTCTCTTCCCGGTTATGTTTTCATCGAAGCTGAACTCATTGGTGATGTAGCACATACTTTGCGCTTCATTCCAAATGTTTTGGGATTCCTTGGTGGATTGGACAATCCTTCACCTGTTCCTCAATCTGACATTAATCGTATGCTCGGTGCTGCCGAGGAGACTGAGTTGGACACCACTCTTGATGTTCCATACATGGTCAACGAGACTGTCAAGGTTACCGATGGACCTTTCAGTGGTTTCGAAGGCGTTATCGAAGAGGTAAATGTCGAGAAACGTAAGCTGAAGGTTATGGTTAAGATTTTCGGAAGAAAAACTCCATTGGAGCTAGGTTTTATGCAAGTTGAAAAAGAGGCCTAATATCAGTTACGTGTATAATAGGTTATCTTTTTATATTTTCAAATTTTAAATTTTAACAAAGAAAATGGCTAAAGAAGTTGCTGGATTAATCAAATTACAGATTAAAGGTGGCGCTGCGAATCCTTCACCTCCAGTAGGACCTGCATTGGGTTCTAAGGGTATTAATATTATGGGATTCTGCAAGGAATTCAACGCCCGTACCCAGGACAAAGCAGGTAAAGTGTTGCCAGTAGTTATTACTTATTATACTGACAAGTCTTTTGATTTTATTATCAAGACTCCACCTGCTGCAGTTCAATTGAAAGAGGCTGCCAAAATCAAGTCAGGTTCTGCTCAGCCTAATCGTCAGAAGGTTGCTTCTCTTACTTGGGATCAGGTAAAGGTAATCGCTGAGGATAAGATGAAGGACTTGAACTGCTTTACTGTAGAATCAGCTATGAAGCTCATCGCTGGTACTGCAAGAAGTATGGGTATTACTGTAAAAGGGGACTTCCCTGGTAAATAATTTAAAACTTCAATTAGAAAAATGAGTAAACTGACAAAAAATCAAAAATCAGTAGCTGATAAGGTTGAAGCAGGGAAGGCATACACATTGAAGGAGGCTTCAGAGTTGGTAAAGGAAATTACCACTACCAAGTTTGATGCATCTCTTGATATTGATGTACGCTTAGGTGTTGATCCACGTAAGGCTAACCAGATGGTTCGTGGCGTTGTTTCATTGCCAAACGGAACAGGTAAGGTTACTCGTGTGCTCGCACTCTGTACTCCTGATCAGGAAGCTGCTGCTAAGGAAGCAGGTGCTGATTATGTAGGTCTTGACGAATACGTTGAGAAGATTAAGGGTGGTTGGACAGATATTGATGTCATCATCACAATGCCTTCTTGCATGGGTAAGATTGGTCCTTTGGGTCGTGTACTCGGTCCTCGTGGTTTGATGCCTAACCCTAAGAGTGGCACTGTAACTATGGATGTTGCTAAGGCAGTAAAGGAAGTTAAGCAAGGTAAGATTGACTTTAAGGTTGATAAGGCTGGTATTATCCACACTTCAATCGGTAAGGTTAGCATGACACCTGAGCAGATCTACGGAAATGCTAAGGAGTTCATCAATACAGTTATCAAGTTGAAGCCTGCTGCTGCTAAAGGTACATATATCAAGAGTATCTTTATTTCAAGCACTATGAGTAAGGGTATCAAGATTGATCCTAAATCAGTTGAATAACTCTAAAAGTTTTGTAAAATGAAGAAAGAAGTTAAAGATACTATTATCGCTGAACTTGGACAGAAGTTGCAGGAGTTTCCTCATTTCTATCTTGTAGATGTTACAGGATTGAATGCAGAGAAGACAAGCGCACTCCGTCGTAAGTGCTTCCAGAGCGAGATTAAGATGGTTGTTGTTAAGAATTCCTTGCTTCACAAGGCGTTTGAGGCTTCAGACATCGATTTCTCTGAGCTCTATGGCTGCTTGAAGGGTACTACTGCTGTAATGTTTGCTAATACAGCTAATGTACCAGCTAAGTTGTTGAAGGAATATGACAAGGAAGATGTTCCAACATTGAAGGCTGCTTATGCAGAGGAAAGCTTCTACGTTGGCGCAGACAAACTTGCAGAGCTTTCAGCTCTCAAGAGCAAGAACGAAGTTATCGCAGAGATTGTTGCTTTGCTCCAGTCACCTGCAAAGAACGTTGTTTCAGCTCTTCAATCAGGAAGCAACACTATTCATGGTGTGCTTAAGACATTGGGCGAGCGTCCTGAGTAATCAATCACAATGTTATCATTAATTATAGTATAAACAAAAATAAAATTTAGAATAAAATGGCAGATATCAAAGCTATTGCAGAAGAGTTAGTAAATCTTACTGTTAAGGAAGTTAATGAGTTGGCAACAGTCCTCAAGGACGAGTATGGTATTGAGCCTGCTGCTGCAGCTGTAGCTGTAGCTGCTGGTCCTGCTGCTGGTGGTGCAGCTGCAGCTGAGGAGAAGTCTACATTCGACGTAGTCCTCGCTGAGGTTGGTGGCGCTAAGCTCCAGGTTGTAAAGGCTGTTAAGGAGGCTTGTGGTCTTGGCTTGAAGGAAGCTAAGGATTTGGTAGACGGCGCTCCTGCTAAGATCAAGGAAGGCATCTCTAAGGACGAGGCTGAGAACTTGAAGAAGGCTATCGAGGAGGCTGGTGCCAAGATCGAGATTAAGTAAGCTTATACATTCTCATTTAGAATATTGGTTAGGATTTGCCCAGTCGGTGAGTCCTAACCTTTTCTTTTCTCTAAGCTCGTCGATTTACCGACAGCTTTTCTTCATGCCACATAGTTTTTAGGCATGATGTCTTTTCATCAAGACCAATTTTATTAGTTTTTATGGCTACAAAGATAATCGATAATAGAGTAAATTTTGCCAGCGTTCACAATCCGTATCCATATCCGGATTTCCTCGATGTGCAGTTGAAGTCATTCCGCGACTTCCTTCAGTTGGATACTCCCCCCGAGGAACGCAAGAACGACGGTCTGTATAAGGTGTTCTCAGAGAATTTCCCTATAACAGATACGCGTAATAACTTCGTGCTTGAGTTCCTTGACTACTATATTGACCCTCCTCGTTATAGCATCGATGAGTGCTTGGAGAGAGGACTTACATATAGTGTTCCATTGAAGGCTAAGATGAAGCTGTATTGTACTGACCCTGATCATGAGGATTTCGGTACTGTTATCCAGGATGTTTTCTTGGGTACTATTCCTTACATGACCAGCAATGGTACATTTGTAATCAATGGTGCAGAGCGTGTCGTAGTGGCTCAGTTGCATCGTTCTCCTGGTGTATTCTTTAGCCAGGGTGTTCATGCTAACGGTACTGTTCTCTACAGTGCACGTATCATTCCTTTCAAGGGTTCTTGGATTGAGTTTGCAACCGACATCAACAATGTGATGTATGCCTATATCGATCGTAAGAAGAAGTTGCCTGTTACAACTCTTCTCCGTGCTATCGGCTTTGAGAGCGATAAGGACATTCTTCGCATATTCGACTTGGCTGAGGAAGTTAAGGTTAACAAGAAGAACCTTAAGGATGCCATCGGTAAGCGTCTTGCTGCTCGTGTATTGAAGAGCTGGAATGAGGACTTCGTTGATGAGGATACTGGTGAAGTAGTATCTATTGAGCGTAACGAGGTTGTTATGGAGCGCGAAACCGAGATTACTGAGGATAACGTTACTGATATCCTTGAGAGCGGTGCTTCTACAATCCTTCTTCATAAGGATGCAGAGGCTGCTAACAAGTTTACCATTATCTTCAACACTCTTGCTAAGGACCCAAGCAACTCTGAGAAAGAGGCTGTTACTTATATCTATCGTCAGCTCCGTAATGCTGACCCTGCAGATGATGCAAGTGCTCGTGAAGTATTCCAGAACTTGTTCTTCTCAGACAAGAGATATGACCTTGGTGAGGTTGGTCGCTACCGTATCAACAAGAAGCTCGGTTTGGATACAGATATGGATGTACGCGTTCTTACACGTGACGACATCATAGAGATTATCAAGTATCTCATCCAACTCGTTAACTCTAACGCTACTGTCGACGATATCGACCACTTGTCAAACCGTCGTGTCCGTACCGTTGGTGAGCAGTTGGCAAACCAGTTCTCTGTAGGTCTTGCTCGTATGAGCCGCACTATCCGTGAGCGTATGAACGTACGTGACAATGAGGTGTTCACACCAACAGACCTTATCAACGCCAAGACTATTTCAAGCGTTATTAATACCTTCTTTGGTACCAACCCGCTTTCACAGTTCATGGACCAGACCAACCCACTTGCTGAGGTAACTCACAAGCGTCGTCTGTCTGCCCTCGGTCCTGGTGGTCTTTCGCGTGAGCGTGCAGGTTTCGAGGTTCGTGACGTTCACTATACACACTATGGTCGTCTTTGTCCTATTGAGAGTCCTGAAGGACCTAACATCGGTCTTATCTCTTCTCTCTGTGTATATGCTACTATCAACGAGCTCGGCTTTATCTCTACTCCATATCGTAAGGTTACAAATGGTGTAGTTGATATGGACAACAAGGATGTTGTATACCTCACCGCAGAGGAGGAGGAAAACCACATCATCGGTCAGGGTAATGCTCCATTGAACGAGGATGGTACATTCATCCGCAAGGTCGTTAAGTGCCGTCAGGATGCTGACTTCCCTGTAGTTCCTCCTACAGATGTTGATTTGATGGACGTTGCTCCACAGCAGATTGCTTCTGTATCAGCAGGACTTATCCCATTCCTCGAGCATGATGACGGTCACCGTGCATTGATGGGATGTAACATGATGCGTCAGGCAGTACCATTGCTCCACAATGATGCTCCTATCGTTGGTACCGGTCTTGAGAAGCAGGTGTGCGAGGACTCTCGTACTATGATTACTGCTGAGGGCGAGGGTGTCATCGAATATGTAGACGCAACAACAATCCGTATACTTTATGATCGTACTGAGGACGAGGAGTTCGTAAGCTTCGAGCCTGCCTTGAAGGAATATCGTATTCCAAAGTTCCGCCGTACGAACCAGAATATGACAATCGACCTTCGTCCTATCTGCTCTAAGGGACAGAGAGTGAAGGCTGGTGACATCCTTACTGAGGGTTATGCAACAGAAAATGGTGAGTTGGCTCTTGGCCGCAACCTCCTCGTTGCTTACATGCCTTGGAAGGGTTACAACTATGAGGATGCTATCGTTCTTTCTGAGCGTATGGTTCGCGATGACGTTCTTACTTCTGTTCACGTTGACGAGTATTCACTCGATGTTCGCGAAACAAAGCGTGGTATGGAAGAGTTCACAAGCGATATTCCTAACGTAAGCGAGGAAGCTACTAAGGATCTCGATGCTAATGGCGTTATCCGCGTAGGTGCTCGTGTAGAGCCAGGCGACTTGATGATTGGTAAGATTTCTCCTAAGGGAGAGAGCGATCCTTCACCAGAAGAGAAACTTCTTCGTGCTATCTTTGGTGACAAGGCTGGTGATGTTAAGGATTCTTCTTTGAAGGCTAACCCATCATTGAGCGGTATCGTTATTGATAAGAAGATGTTCGCTCGCGCTCAGAAGACTCGTGAGTCTAAGAAGCAGGATAAGATTATCCTTGCTAAGATTGATGAGGAGTATGAGGCAAAGAACAATGACCTTAAGGATATCCTCGTTGACAAGCTTATGACTCTTACAGAGGGTAAGGTTTCACAGGGTGTTAAGGACTATACTGGTGCTGAGATTATCACTAAGGGTACTAAGTTTACTGTTACAGCTTTGAAGAACCTCGAGTACGACGGCATTCAGTCTAACGACTGGACAGGCGACGAGCATACCGATGGTCTTATCTCTAAGCTCATCATGAACTACATCCGCAAGTATAAACTTTTGGATGCAGAAATGAAGCGTCGTAAGTTTGCTATCACTATCGGTGATGAACTTCCATCAGGAATTCTTCAGATGGCTAAGGTCTACATCGCTAAGAAGCGTAAGATTGGTGTAGGTGATAAGCTTGCAGGTCGTCACGGTAACAAGGGTATCGTTTCTAAGATCGTACGTATGGAGGATATGCCATTCCTTGAGGACGGTCGTCCTGTTGACTTGGTATTGAACCCACTGGGTGTGCCTTCACGTATGAACCTTGGTCAGATCTTCGAGGCAATCCTCGGTGCTGCTGGACGTAAGCTCGGTGTTAAGTTTGCTACTCCTATCTTCGACGGTGCTAAACTCGAAGACCTCGGTGAGTGGACAGACAAGGCAGGATTGCCACACCTCTGCTCTACATATCTTTATGATGGTGAAACAGGTCAGCGTTTTGACCAGCCTGCTACTGTAGGTGTGACATACTTCCTTAAGCTCGGTCACATGGTTGAGGACAAGATGCACGCACGTTCTATCGGTCCTTACTCACTCATCACTCAGCAGCCTCTTGGAGGTAAGGCACAGTTTGGTGGACAGCGTTTCGGAGAGATGGAAGTTTGGGCTCTTGAGGCATTTGGTGCAAGCCACGTTCTTCAGGAGGTTCTCACCATTAAGTCTGACGATGTCGTTGGTCGTTCTAAGGCTTATGAGGCTATTGTCAAGGGCGATGCTATGCCAACACCAGGTATCCCTGAGTCTCTCAATGTGCTTTTGCATGAGCTTCGCGGTCTTGGACTAAGTATTAAACTCGATTAAAGGAAAAGAAAATGGCTTTCAAAAAAGATATTAAGGTAAAGAATAATTTCACGAAGATTACCATTGGTCTCGCTTCACCACAGGAGATACAGGAAAATTCGTATGGTGAGGTTACAAAGCCTGAAACCATCAATTACCGTACCTACAAACCTGAGCGTGATGGCTTGTTCTGCGAGCGTATCTTTGGTCCTACTAAGGACTATGAGTGCGCCTGCGGTAAGTACAAGCGTATTCGCTATAAGGGTATTGTCTGCGACCGATGCGGTGTTGAGGTTACTGAGAAGAAGGTTCGTCGTGAGCGTTCTGGTCACATCGAGCTTGTTGTTCCAGTAGCTCATATCTGGTACTTCCGTTCTTTGCCTAACAAGATAGGTTATCTTCTTGGTCTTCCTACCAAGAAACTTGATGCCGTAATATACTATGAGAAGTATATCGTTATCAAGCCAGGTGCCCTTGAGGGACGTAAGGATGAAGAGGGTATTGAGGACTTGAATGGTTCTCACAAGTATGACCTCCTTTCAGAGGATGAGTATCTCGAAATCATTGATAAGAAGCTCGATCCTAACAACGACCTCCTTGAGGATGATGATCCTAACAAGTTCATCGCTAAGATGGGTGCCGAGGCTGTTTACGACCTGTTGGCAGATTTGGATCTCGATAGCTTGAGCTATGAGCTCCGCGACCGTGCTAACAACGACTCAAGCCAGCAGCGTAAGACTGAGGCTTTGAAGCGTTTGCAGGTTGTAGAGGCTTTCCGTACTTCTCAGGAGACAAACCGTCCAGAGTGGATGATCATGAAGATTATCCCTGTTATCCCACCAGAGCTTCGTCCTTTGGTACCATTGGATGGTGGACGTTTTGCTACATCCGACCTCAACGACCTCTATCGTCGTGTTATCATACGTAACAACCGTTTGAAGCGTCTTATGGAGATTAAGGCTCCTGAGGTTATCCTTCGTAACGAGAAGCGTATGTTGCAGGAAGCTGTCGACTCACTCTTCGACAACAGCCGTAAGGGCTCTGCCGTTAAGAGCGAGAGCAACCGTCCATTGAAGTCACTCTCTGACTCTTTGAAGGGTAAGCAGGGTCGTTTCCGTCAGAACTTGCTCGGTAAGCGTGTTGACTACTCTGGTCGTTCGGTTATCGTCGTAGGTCCTGAGCTCAATATGGGTGAGGTAGGTTTGCCAAAGCTTATGGCTGCCGAGCTCTATAAGCCATTCATCATCCGTAAGCTCATTGAGCGCGGTATCGTGAAGACTGTAAAGAGCGCTAAGAAGATAGTAGACCGTCGTGAGCCTGTTATCTGGGATATCCTTGAGAACGTGATGAAGGGTCATCCAGTTATGCTTAACCGAGCCCCTACACTTCACCGTTTGTCTATCCAGGCATTCCAGCCTAAGCTTATCGAGGGTAAGGCTATTCAGCTCCACCCATTGGCATGTACAGCGTTCAACGCCGACTTCGATGGTGACCAGATGGCTGTTCACTTGCCATTGAGCAATGAGGCAATCCTTGAAACACAGGTATTGATGCTTCAGAGCCATAACATCTTGAATCCTGCTAATGGTGCTCCTATCACCGTTCCTTCACAGGATATGGTGCTCGGTTTGTACTATATCACCAAGATTCGTCCAGGTGCTAAGGGCGAGGGCTTCACATTCTATGGTCCAGAAGAGGCTATCATCGCATATAATGAAGGCCGTTGCGACCTCCACGCTTTGGTAAAGGTTATTGTCAACGACCTTGTTGATGGTAAGATTGAGAAGCGTATGGTAGAAACCTCAGTTGGTCGTGTTATCGTAAATGGTATCATTCCTGACGAGGTAGGTTTCTTCAACGATATCATCTCTAAGAAGACTCTTCGCGGTATCATCGCTGATGTTATCAAGGCTGTGGGTATGGCTCGCGCTTGTGCATTCCTCGACGGTATCAAGAACCTCGGTTATCGTATGGCTTACGTAGCAGGTCTTTCGTTCAACCTCGACGATATCATCATCCCTAAGGAGAAAGTTGAAATCGTTGATAAGGGTAACAAGGAGATTGAGGCTATCATGGACAACTATAACATGGGTTTCATCACCGACAAGGAGCGTTACAATCAGGTTATCGATACATGGACTCACGTTAACACCGACCTTAAGAAGACTCTGATGAAGCAGATGACAGAGGCTGACCAGGGATTCAACGCTGTATATATGATGCTTGACTCTGGTGCCCGTGGTTCTGCCGACCAGATTGCTCAGCTTGCTGGTATGCGTGGTCTTATGGCTAAACCTCAGAAGGCTGGTGCCGAGGGTGCTCAGATTATTGAAAACCCTATCCTCTCTAACTTTAAGGAGGGTATGTCAGTGCTCGAGTACTTTATCGCATCTCACGGTGCCCGTAAGGGTCTTGCGGATACCGCGATGAAGACTGCCGATGCTGGTTACCTTACACGTCGTCTTGTTGACGTTTCTCACGACGTCATCATTACAGAGGAAGACTGTGGTACACTCCGTGGTCTCCAGTGCACTGCCTTGAAGAATGGTGACGAGGTCATATCTTCTCTTGGTGAGCGTATCCTCGGTCGTGTATCAGTTCATGACATTGTTGATCCTACAACTGGCGATGTTATCGTTAATGCTGGCGAGGAAATCACAGAGGATAAGGTTGCACGTATCGAGGCTTCTCCTATCGAGAGCGTAGAAATTCGTTCGGTGCTCACTTGCGAAAGCAAGAAGGGTGTCTGCATGAAGTGTTACGGACGTAACCTTGCTACCGCTCGCATGGTACAGCTTGGTGAAGCTGTCGGTGTCATCGCAGCTCAGGCTATTGGTGAGCCTGGTACTCAGCTTACACTTCGTACCTTCCACGCCGGTGGTGTGGCTGGTAACGCAGCAGCTAATGCCAGCATCGTAGCTAAGAACGATTCTCGAATCGAGTTTGATGAGCTTCGTACAGTTCCATTCGTAGAAAACAATGGTGAGAAGGATATAGAATGCCAGATGGTAGTAAGCCGTCTTGCAGAAATCCGCTTCATCGACATCAACACAGACATCGTATTGTCAACCCTTAACGTACCTTATGGTTCTTCTCTCTATTTCAAGGATGGAGCCAAGGTTAAGAAGGGCGATCGTATTGCTAAGTGGGACCCATTCAACGCCGTTATCGTCAGCGAATACGCTGGTAAGGTTAAGTTCCACGATGTAGAGCGTGATGTCACCTTCCGTGCTGAGACCGATGATACAACCGGTATGACCGAAAAGATCATTACTGATTCTAAGGATCGTACAAAGGTTCCTACTGTAGACATCGTTTCTGAGTCTGGTGAGGTATTGGGTACATACAACCTCCCTGTAGGTGGTCACCTTGCTGTAGAGGATGGTCAGACCATCGCTACTGGTACCACATTGGTTAAGATTCCACGTGCCGTAGGTGGTGCAGGTGATATCACTGGTGGTCTTCCACGAGTAACAGAGCTCTTCGAGGCCCGCAACCCTTCTAACCCTGCTATTGTATCTGAAATCGATGGTGAGGTAACAATGGGTAAGGTTAAGAGAGGTAATCGTGAGATCATCATTACATCTAAGACAGGCGACCAGAAGTCGTACCTCGTATCGCTCTCTAAACAGATTCTTGTTCAGGAGCATGATGCCGTACGTGCAGGTACTCCACTTTCTGATGGTGTTATCACTCCAAGCGATATCCTCGCTATTAAGGGTCCTACTGCCGTTCAGGAGTACATCGTTAACGAGGTACAGGACGTTTACCGTCTCCAGGGTGTGAAGATCAACGATAAGCACTTCGAGATTATCGTTCGTCAGATGATGCGTAAGGTTCGCATCGACGATCCAGGTGATACAACATTCCTTGAGCAGGAGATGGTTGACAAGCTCGACTTCGCTGAGGAGAACGATCGTATTTGGGGTAAGAAGGTTGTTACCAACGCTGGTGACTCAGAGGTATTGAAGGCTGGTCAGATTATCACAGCCCGCAAGCTTCGTGATGAGAACTCAAGCTTGAAGCGTCGTGACCTTCGTCTCGTAGAGGTTCGTGATGCAGTTCCTGCAACATCTACTCAGATTCTCCAGGGTATCACTCGTGCTTCTTTGGCTACTAAGAGCTTCATGTCTGCTGCATCATTCCAGGAGACAACTAAGGTGCTCAACGAGGCTGCTATCCGTGGTAAGGTAGACCGTCTTGAGGGTATGAAGGAGAACGTTATCTGCGGTCACCTCATCCCTGCTGGTACAGGTCTTCGTCAGTGGGACAAGATTATCGTTGGCTCTAAGGAAGAATATGATCGTATCGAAGCAAACAAGAAAAATGTTCTTGATTTCGCTGAGAAGGTTTCAGAATAATCTTTGTTGATATAATTTTAAAAAAATCAGCCGTCAGAGCAATCTGGCGGCTGTTTTTTTATCTCTTTATAGTTGCGTGTTTGTCAATAATTTGCTAATTTTGTATCATAAACCTAAAACACTACTATTATGCAACTATTGACGAGATTCTATATAAAACTCATTTTTGCTACGTTGACAATGTTAATCAGCAATGTAGCTTATCCACAGTCTGATTTTGTATGGCGTAAACTCATGGCAACAGAGAAGTTGCCTACAGATGAAATACGCTGTTCACATCAAGACAAGATGGGCTTTGTGTGGTTTGGTACTAATAATGGATTATTACGTTATGATGGATTTCATGTAAAAGCATATCGTAATACAGAACAGAATCCTTTTTTATTATCTTCTAAAACCGTTACTTGTTTGGCAGATGATGGCAATACAACACTTTGGATAGGTACTAAAAAAGGACTCAATCGTATGGATATGCGTACGGGATATACACGTGCTTATCATTTTGATGATTTCGATAATAGCGATGCCGTAAACAAACTATTATTCACTAATGGTACACTTTGGGTGGGTACCGAGGGCGGTCTATATCGTTATGATAGTAAAGACGACTCTTTTGAATTGTTGTGTGATCAACGTGGAAATTCAAAGGTTCCACATGCATCTGTAACATCTATATATCAAAAGCGTCCTGGATTCCTGTGGGTTGGAACTTGGGATAGAGGACTTTATCGTTATGATATTAATAAAAATAAATGGTATGAACTACCTCCTTTCAATCCTCGTCATTCAGCTCAAGCTATTTACGAAGACGAAAAGGGTATACTGTGGGTAGGTACATGGGACAGTGGATTATATAAAATAATGAATCCTTATGCAACTAATGTCCCTTTAAAATTTGTGAATTTCAATATTTCTAATACTCAAGGTGGGTTAAATTCAAACATTGTATGGAATATAGCTTACGATAGTCAGACCAATAAATTATGGCTTGGCACACCAAAAGGATTGTCTATGCTTGATACCTATAATGGTAAAGACATTGTTTCGTTATTGCCAAGTGATAAAGAACCAGAGCAAGACTTCTTTGGCTTGGGAGCTTCTTCTTTCTTTTATTCAAATAATGGAAGACTTTGGATAAGTGGCACTCATCGTGGGCTTGCTTCTGTTTATAAAACTTCCAACTCTTTCGTTAATTGGACGCTTCCATCAGGCATCTTGTACAAGGATTATATTTCCTCATTATATTATTCTTCACCAATTTCTATCTTTGTCGCACTTCGTAACAATGGTTTCTTGACTTTTAATCCTACAAACACTTTGGATAGTAGGTATTATCCTATTTCTACCTCTGTAAACGGATTTGCGTCGATCGGTAATGGTGAAGTTGCTGTTTGTACAGAACGTGAAGGTTTGATGATTTATAAGGACGGTGAAATCATTGGCGCAATTAATACTACGAATGCTCCATGGCTTACAGATAATTGTGTATACACTATGGTGGTAGATGATGACAATAATTGGCTTGTTGGCTCGTATAAAGGCTTGTCTATTCGTTATGTTAATGATAAAGGTGTGCATCTTGATGGAGAAAAATTTGGAGTTTTACCAACAAGTCAAATCTTCACTATTGTGAAGTCAGGAAACTCTGTATGGCTTGGGACAAGAAACAATGGCATACTGCATTTACAAGGCGATATACACAACCTTAAATCATTAAAGGTAAAGCAATATGACGTTTTACATGATACCAAACTAAAGATAAATACAGTTAAGAAAATCATAACAGATTTAAATGGTACAGTTTGGGCATGCTCAAGTGAGGCGGGGCTATTGATGTATGATAAAAAAATAGACGGCTTTGTTAATGCCAACAAAATGTTCGGACTCCCAGATGATGAAATATGCAGTGTTGAGTTATCTAAAAAGGGTGAGATTCTTGTTTCTATGCGCAATAATATTGCCATAATAACTATTGATGCCCAATCAAAATTGAAACATATGCGTTTTCTTACTCGCTATGATATGCTCGGAGAAAATAGCTTTGCAGAGGCATTATCATCAGTATCTTCTGATGGTAAAGTATGTTTTGGTGGGTATGATGGTGTCTTAGTAATGAAAGAACCACAACAAATAGCAGCTTCGACCAAGGTGAAACCTTATGTTACAGATATTAAAATTTTCGGACGTTCTATGGATATTAGCGACTTTACAGATTCGGTATCAGTGATACTTCCACCGTATAGTAAAGAGCTAATTTTAAATCATGATCAGCGTGATATAACTATAGAGTTTTCAACGCTTGATTTTGACAATACTTCAAGTGTGCGTTTTATGTATAAACTTGATGGGTACGATTCGGAGTGGAGATATTGTGGTGTAGATGCACATGAGGTAAGTTATAACAATTTATCTTCAGGAAAATATGTATTCCATCTACGAGCTACTGACAATAATGGACAATGGGGACCAGAAACTACGATGATTATAAAGGTTCAGTATCCATGGTTCTTACGTTGGTATTCGTGGATAGTTTATGCATTGTTAGCTGCTTTTATGTTGTATATAGTATTCCGTTATTTTAAGAATAAGGAATTAACTCGTCGTGAAGTTCAGTTGGCACACCTTGAAAAACAGAATATCGAGGAACTAAACCATAAGAAACTACAGTTCTTTACCAACATCACTCATGACCTTATGACACCGTTGACTGTAATCTCGGCAACTGTTAATACTCTTGCAAGTGATGATCCAAAGAATGAAGCTTCTTATAAAGTTATAGATGGTAATGTAAACAGACTGATGCGTTTGTTGCAACAGATTTTGGAATTCCGCAAGTCAGAAACAGGTAATCAACATCTTAGAGTTTCGAAAGCTTCATTATCAGACTTTGTAAGTAAGGAGATTGAGAGCTTGCGTCCACTTGCCAATAAGAAGCAATTGCACTTCTCTTTTATATGTAATCCTAAAGAGATAATAGGATATTTCGATTCTGATAAGTTAGACAAGATTATTTATAACCTTGTCTCAAATGCTATTAAGTATAATAGTCCTATGGGCTATGTACAAGTTTCGCTTGAAAGTGTAGATGGTAAAACTTTAGTCCTCACAGTTAAGGATAATGGTGTTGGTATATCTGAAGAAAAACTTCCTAAACTCTTTACACGTTTCTACGAGGGAGAGCATCGTAAGTTCAAAACATTTGGCACTGGTATAGGCTTGTCGCTTACTCGCGACCTTGTAGAACTTCATCATGGTTCCATTACTGTTGAGAGTGTTCTAAACGAAGGCTCTACTTTCACTGTTACTCTTCCTATTTCAGAAGAAAGCTTTGAACCAGAAGAGATAGATAACTTTAGTAATACCGATGAAATCGATGATTTTGGCGATAATACTGACAAAGAAGAAGTAGATAATAGTGCTAATAAGAGTTGTTCTACAATTTTAGTCGTAGAAGATAATGAAGAATTGTTGACTATGCTCGTAAAGTTGCTCTCTTCTAAATATAAAGTGTTGAAGGCATATGACGGTAAAGAAGCCTTAGATGTTCTTGATTCAGAAAATGTAGACCTTGTGCTTACAGATGTAATGATGCCTGTGATGGATGGTATAGAGCTCACTCGTCAGATACATACACGCTCTGAGAAGAAAATGATACCTGTTATTATGCTAACAGCTAAGCGTGACGATGAGGATAGGGCTGAAGCCTATCGAGCTGGTGCCGATGCTTATATCACAAAACCTTTCAATACATCAGTACTTATGGCACGTATAGACAATTTGCTGTCGAACAGACAAAATGTTGCGAAGGAATTAAATTCTAAGTTCTTTGCCAATCTGAAAGATATTAATCTCAGTTCTGATGATGAGCATTTTGTATCTTCATGTATAGAATGTGTACAACAGCATATTGGCAATTCAGATTTCGACCTTGACGCTTTTGCCGCTGCAATGAATATCTCTAAGTCGTCATTATATAAGAAACTTAATTCTGCAACTTCGCTTAGTCCTTCAGCTTTTGTTCGCAACATACGTATGAAGTATGCCTCTGAACTGTTGTCTGCAAATCCTAAAGCACGAATTGCCGATATTGCATATTCTGTAGGGTATAATGACCCTAAATATTTCTCTAACTGCTTTAAGAAAGAATTTGGAGTATTGCCAAAAGAGTGGGGTAAATAAATATTTTTAGGTGGAAAATTTTGTATTTACTTATTTGTCTTTCTACAATCTTTGATATTCTACCATATTTCATAATGATATAGGTTATCTTTGCATTAACCTAAATAAAAACAATTAATCGTATGAAATATTTAATGTTATTGTTGCTAACTCAACTTTTCCCATCTTTGGTAATAGCTAAAGAGGTAGTTGAAGTGCAAACTGTAAACACTAATATTGCATTGCAAAATAGTATAGACTATCATATCTTATCCAAAGATAATGCAATTGTTGATGGCATAACTATTAATATAGACAATGAAGATGCTTGGTTGATTTTCGATAATATAAAGCCTAATGATGCTTTAAAGCAATATTCAAAGTCTATATTAATAGGAGGAAAGCCTCTTGACATGGAGGATAATGCTAATGTGTTTGTTTATGGCACAGGTTCTGCGTTTGTTTCTCATGGTGTCAGCTATCAACCTTTAACAACCTATACCAGTGAAAACTTTACTGGTGAAGTTGCTAAATATTCGTTATCTTACTATTATACCAATCAACAACCTGATAGTGCTCCAGATTATCTTGTAAGAAGATTACAAAATGATAATGCTATCAAGTCTTTCAGATTGAAACGAGGATATATGGCTACAATGGCTACAAATCCCGATGGAATGGGCTATAGTAAGGTTTATATTGCTGACGACAAAGATTTGGAAGTTTCTTCTTTACCTTTAGAACTCGATGGCAAAATAAGTTATATACGAGTGTTCCGTTGGCAATATCCGACAAAGAAAGGCTGGGCTGGTAGTAAATGGAGCTCGATGCCTGAAGGATTGAAATATGCTCCTGAACAAGCTGATTTGACAAATTCAACTTGGTATTACAATTGGGGAAGTAGTCCTACTATCAACCCTTTAAATCCTAATAAAAATTATAATCAAGAATATGTCCCTGAAAAATGGGGTGCTGGTGGATTGTGGAATGGTATCTATTCTATTACCGATGCTTGTCATTTAATAGGCTATAACGAGCCAGACCATTCTGAACAATCTAATGTTACGGTAGAAAAAGCGATAGAGGAATGGCCTTTACTTATGCAGACAGGTATGCGTTTAGGTTCGCCTGCCACTACCGATTTTAATTGGCTATACAATTTTATGAATGAATGCCATCAACGTAATTATCGTGTTGACTATGTTGTTGTACATGCTTATTGGGGTGGTATGTCTGCTTCAGAATGGTATCAAAAGTTAAAAGTTATTCATCAACGAACTAAACGACCTTTGTGGATAAAAGAATGGAATAATGGTGCAAACTGGACTAAAGAGTCGTGGCCTTCATCTCAGAATGAACAATATGCAAAACAACTCAGAGATATCACTTCCATAGTAAGTATGCTTGACACCTGTAGTTTTGTGGAGCGTTATTCCATTTATAATTGGGTGCAAGACAAACGAATGATAATCGACTCTAAAGGTAAACTTACTCCTGCAGGAGAATTCTATGCTAACAAAAAGTCTCCTTACTTCTTTAATAGAGATAAGGAAGTTGCGGTGAAATGGAATATTTCAGAGGCTCCTTTGTTAAAATATGAATCTATATCTAATGATGGTAAGTTGAAGTTGAGTTGGTCTGATGCCAATGGAGAGCAGATAGAAAAGTATATAGTCCGTGAGGATGGTATCGATATTGAAACAGTAACGGGATACCAACATACTTTAGAGTTTTTACCTATGGATAATACTAAATATACTGTATTGTCTGTTCCTGGGGATAAAACAAAGAAAGGACTTGAGTCAAATGCTGTTGCTGTAGCTGTATCGCCTAATGATGCATCTAATTGGTTTCATGCTGATGAAGCAATACTTCGCGAACAGTGGACACCTATAGTATTTAAGCAGAAGTTGGATAATTCACCATTGGTCTATGCTGGTATACCTACATATCGTAATAAAGTGCCATTAGCAACACTCGTTAGACAAACGACACCTTGTTCTGTCGATCTTAGATTGAGAACTTGGGAATATCAGAAAAATCCATCTTTCTATAATCCAGATACTCTTGCTTTTCTTATTGCGCCTGCTTGCAATTACAAAGATGAGAATATGCAAATAGAAACAGCCTCGCTTGATAACATTGACGAAGAATGGAAAAAAGTTGATTTTTCAACTACCTTCTTGGATACCCCAATAGTAGTTCTTTCACCTCAAGCTTGTTCTGATGATACAGCTTTCCAACTTTGTGTTCGTAATGTTAATCGCAATGGATTTGAAGTTAGAGTAAGATACGAAGGACGTTTGCATAATCAATCTACAGCACATACCATATCATACATAGCAGCAACACCTGGTGCTACTGATATTTGTGGAAAAAGGATTGTTGTTGGTGCAACTCCAGATGATGCAGTCGGAAGCAATATTACTGGTGCATACGAGGTTGTTATAGGAGAAACTTTTTCTGCACTTCCAATGATTCTTGCACAGATGCAAACAGAAAATGATACCATTACCTCTACTCTGCGATTGCAAGAACGGCAATGTGATAGATTCCGAATATTTAAAGATCGAGAAAAATCTGTTGCCCATGAATTGGTAAAAGCTGAAAAAGTAGGATGGATTGCTATTGGTACATCATCTGTTTCGAATATCAATACTTCTTATGTAAATAGAAAAAAGAAAAGATATACTATTAATGGTATCCCAGTAAAAGAGAATACCAATAATCATAAGTATATAGGAGAGAAAAAAGGCAAATCCTTAAATATTAAATTGTTTAATTATTAACTATTAGCTATTCAGTTATGAAATGCAACTATCTTAAACTTTTGTTTTGCGCTTTTTTGATGAGCGCAGCGAATGGGGTGGGATATGCTTCATCTGTTAACGACGATGGTACAACTTCCATGGTCGTGAAGTTTGCGGCTAAAAATGGTGCTGCTCGCAGTGCTACATCTACAATGCCAGGCAAACTTCTGCTCAATGGTACAGGCGCTAAAGCTACTGTGTTTGTTGAGGTTACAGGTCTGGAGCAGGATGTTCAAGTTGCAGTAACCTCTGGTTTTTCTGTTACCCCAGCTGTTATAAAAGCAGGTACAGAGTCTGTAGAAGTTACAGTAACCAACACCTCAACAAGAAATCAAGCGGAGGGTAAGCTTATCCTTCGTAGTGGTGACATTAGAACTTATGTATCTCTCTTGGGCACAGGTTCTCCATTGCCAGTAAAAGACATCTCAGCCAATGCCGTTTATGGTGGTGGCACCGACGATGCAAAGACCTACACCGACTTTGTTCCTGGCAAGGATGGCTACACCTTAGAGTTCAAGGTAAAGACCGACGATGCAAGCAAAGAGTTCTATCCATTTGCTGTTTCAGACAATAAGGTAGGCTTCAAGGGCTATGTCAAGTCAGAGTCTATAGGTCTTTACAATGGTAGCAACACCTTTATCTCCGACGAGGGTATCAGCAATCCAGCCAATGGTGGTACATTCTATAATACTGATGGTTTGTATCATACCTATCGTTATGCCGTTACTCCAGACAAGCGTGTATTTGTTTATCGTGATGGTTTGGCAGTAGACACATTCCGCGTTGCCGACTTGGCAATGCAGCCTGAGTGGGCAGTAGAGAATGGCGATATAAAGGAGAACATTATCAAGAACCCAGGTTTCGAAGGTGAGTGGAACTTCTCAAAGAGTCGCAATATCGTTACTCGTATTGAAGGATGGGATGTATATCCTTATGATCAGTACAACTCTACCCAGGATATAGAAGCAGAAGAGCGCAACAATGACGTTGATATGAACAACCATGTCTTGTCTATGAAACGCTATATGTGGAATGATGGTTGGTCAGCAGGTCAAATCTCTCAGATTGTAGATGTAGCTCCAAACGAAACCTATTCATTCTCTGCTCTTGCTAAGGGTGGTATAAAGAAGGACGGCACTCAGCTTGGTAGTATCCGCATAGAGGATTTGCAGAATTCAGACAACAAGGTTACAATCCCTGTTACCAGTGATAGCTATCAGACCTATGCTTCAGACTTCACAACCCTTGCCAACACTAAGCAGATTAGAGTTTATTTCAACCTTGAGCGCGACAAGTGGGGCGCTTCAATCAGTGCATTGAAGGTAGACGATGTGAAGCTTACCGGTGTAGACCGCAATGTAGCAGCCAAGATAGGCTTCAAGAACAATGGTGCAGATGTAGCTTACTTCACCTACGACACTACAGGTGCATACGCTCCTGCCTTTGCATCTCTTGCTTCATCAGTAGATTCACTTACCATTGAAGGAACAGGTGCAGAAAAGACATTCAATATTTCCGCTTCTAATCTTCAGAATGATATTCATATTTCAGCAACAAGTGGCTTCGAGGTAACTCCATCTTTGATAAAAGCAAGCGAGACTTCTGCTACTATAACCATTAAGAATGTTTCAACGCTTAATCACAATACAGGTAAGGTAATTCTTCGCAGTGGCGATGTTCGAACATATGTATCTCTCTTGGGCACAGGTTCTCCATTGCCAGTAAAAGACATCTCTGCCAATGCCGTTTATGGTGGTGGAACCGACAATTCTAAGACATTTACCAACTTTACTCCAGGTAAGGACGGCTATACCGTAGAGTTTAAGGTTAAGACCGATGATGCCGCTAAGGAGTTTTTCCCATTTGCCGTTTCTGGCGAAAAGTTAGGCTTCAAAGGCTATGTTAAGTCTGAATCTATGGGTCTTTATAATGGTGCCAATACCTTTATCTCTGATGAAGGAATCAGCAATCCAGCCAATGGTGGTACATTCTATAATACCGATGGTTTGTATCATACCTATCGTTATGCCGTTACTCCAGACAAGCGTGTATTTGTTTATCGTGATGGTTTGGCAGTAGACACATTCCGCGTTGCCGACTTGGCAATGCAGCCTGAGTGGGCAGTAGAGAATGGCGATATAAAGGAGAACATTATCAAGAACCCAGGTTTCGAAGGTGAGTGGAACTTCTCAAAGAGTCGCAATATCGTTACTCGTATTGAAGGATGGGATGTATATCCTTATGATCAGTACAACTCTACCCAGGATATAGAAGCAGAAGAGCGCAACAATGACGTTGATATGAACAACCATGTCTTGTCTATGAAACGCTATATGTGGAATGATGGTTGGTCAGCAGGTCAAATCTCTCAGATTGTAGATGTAGCTCCAAACGAAACCTATTCATTCTCTGCTCTTGCTAAGGGTGGTATAAAGAAGGACGGCACTCAGCTTGGTAGTATCCGCATAGAGGATTTGCAGAATTCAGACAACAAGGTTACAATCCCTGTTACCAGTGATAGCTATCAGACCTATGCTTCAGACTTCACAACCCTTGCCAACACTAAGCAGATTAGAGTTTATTTCAACCTTGAGCGCGACAAGTGGGGCGCTTCAATCAGTGCATTGAAGGTAGACGATGTGAAGCTTACCGGTGTAGACCGCAATGTTGCTCAGCAAATAGGCTTCAAGAATAATGGTGCAGATATAGCTTACTTCACCTACGATACTACAGGTGCATACGCTCCTGCATTTGCTTCGCTGACAACTTCTGTTGATTCTATTTCTATTGATGGTACAGGTAGTGTTCAGAAGATTGAGGTAAATGCTGAAAACTTGACCTCTGATATCAAGGTTTCTGCTACTCACGGATTTGCTGTTTCTCCAGTTGTTATCAAGGCAGGTACAAGCAAACAGACAATTACAGTAACTAATGTTACTACGCTTGCAGAAAATACAGGTAAGGTAATTCTCCGTAGTGGCGACCTCCGAAAGTATGTTGCTCTTTCAAGCTTTGGCTCTCCATTGCCAGTCAAGGATATCAGTCAGAATCCTGTATATGCTGGTGGCGAGGATGTTAATAAGACATTTGAAGGCTTCAATCCAAGCTCTAATGGTTATACTGTAGAGGTTCGTGCAAAGGTCGATGAAGCTTCTAAGGAACTCTACCCATTTGCAGTATCTAATGATAAGATTGGTTTCAAAGGCTATGTAAAGTGTGAGTCTGTTGGTCTTTACAATGGTGGTAACACCTTCATATCTGATGAGGGTATTAATAATCCTGCTAATGGTGGTACTTTCTATAATACCGATGGTCTGTATCATACATACCGATATGCTGTTACAAGCGATAAGCGAATATTCGTATATCGTGATGGTCTGCCTGTAGATACTTTCCGCGTAGCAGACTTGGCAATGCAGCCAGAGTGGAGTGTAGAAAATGGTAGAGCATTCCGCAACTTGTTGAAGAATCCTGATTTCGAGGGCGAGTGGAACTTCTCTAAGAGTCGCAACATCGTTACCCGTATTGAGGGATGGGATGTATATCCTTTCGACCAGTATAACTCTACTCAAGATATTGAAGCAGAGGAACGCAACAATGAAGTTGATATGAACAACCATGTATTGTCTATGAAGCGTTATATGTGGAATGACGGATGGTCTGCAGGTCAAATCTCTCAGATTGTCGATGTTGCACCAAACGAGATTTATTCATTCTCTGCTCTTGCTAAGGGTGGTATCAAGAAAGATGGTACTCAGCTTGGTAGTCTTCGCATAGAGGATTTACAGAATGCAGATAATAAGGTTACAATTCCTGTTACAAGCAATGATTATCATACCTATGCATGCAATTTCGAGACTCTTGCCAACACCAAGCAAATCAGAGTCTATTTCAATCTTGAGCGCGACAAGTGGGGTGCTTCTATCAGTGCCTTGAAGGTTGACGATGTTCAATTACGTGGCTATTCTCGCAATGTAGCTCAGCAAATAGGCTTTGAGAATAATGGCGCAGATATTGCTTACTTCGCATTCGACAATGATGGCGCTTATGCTCCAATGCTTCCAGGCTTGACAGCTAAGGAAATTACAAATGCCATAGAGAATGTAGAGAATGGCAATAATGACGGCTTGAAGGCTGTTGCCGCTGACAATATGCTTATGGTATATGGCGTAGCTGATGGTAGCCGTGTTGTAGTTTATTCTGCCAACGGAACGCAAGTCGCTACAGTCAATAGCTATAAGCAAGGTACAGGCATTGCTCTACCAGGTAATGGTATATATGTTGTTGCTGCATTCAATGGTGGCGACAAGAAGGTTGCTAAGGTTATAAACCGATAATTCTTATAAATACTGGGCAGATGGTAATATGCTGTCTGCCCAGAATAAAACTAACTAACATGAAAAGAAAATTTACATCCTTTTTACTCGCCATGGCAACAATGATGCCAACAATGGCTGCGAATAATATCACTCCAGGTCAAACTTGGAACGATACTAAAGGTTCTGCTATTAATGCTCATGGTGGGTGTATTGTATATAGTGAGGGCTACTATTATTGGTTTGGCGAAAGCCGTTCTGGCGGCAAGAGTGCTGGTGTTAGCTGCTATCGCTCAAGCGATTTATATAATTGGGAACGATTAGCCTTGGCTGTTACTCCGACAGGTACCATGACAGACGAATGTCGAGATATCGCAAATGGTAGAACTCTTGAACGTCCTAAGGTTATTTACAATGATAAGACTGGAAAATGGGTCATGTGGATACACTGGGAGAACGGGTCTGACTATGGACAAGCCAAGTCGGCTGTATGTGTAGCTGATAAGGTTAGTGGTCCATACAAATTGGTTGATGTCTATCGTCCTAACAATTGTGATGCTCGTGACCAGACACTATTTAAGGATGATGATGGAAAGGCTTACCACATCTATTCTACCAATATGAACTCAAATACCAACTGCGAACAACTTGCCGATGACTATCTTACTCCTCTTGCTGGATATAATACCCAGTTGAAAGGTCGTAAGTATGAGGCTGCTTCAATATTCAAGGTTGGAGAAACTTATTATGGACTATTCTCAGGATGTACAGGGTGGTCGCCTAATCCAGGAAGATATATGTGGACCACAGATCTTATGGGCGAGTGGGCTGCTCCTGCAGATTTTAAAGCCAGCGACGGTACTACAGGTATTAATTTCTGTGTTGATAATGGAGCATCTAATACATATACAAGTCAAAGCGCATATGTGATACCTGTACATGGTAAGGATAAGTGCTTTATCTATTATGGCGATAGGTGGAATTCAAGTAATATCCAGTCTTCTAAATATGTATGGCTACCACTTAGCGTTCGTTCGGGCTATCCTGCTGTAAAATGGTATGATAGTTGGAATCTGTCTGTTTTCGACCATATGTATGATATGAAGCGTGCTAAAAATCTTGAAGATGGAATGTATTTCTATTTGTTGGATAGATATTCTAACAGATTTATTTCTCGACCAAAGAGTGTGCTTACTATCGAAGATGATGGCGCTTCGAATCTTCAGTTTAAGCTTCATGCTACCGATGATCCATATGCTTTCCGTATTGAAGATACCACAACAGGCAAATATCTTCAAACAGTATTTGGTACAATGAGGTGGATGGCAGATAATTCTACAGAGGTTGCTCAACAATGGTATTTCGTATTACAGGAAGATGGCTATTATAAAATAAAAAATGTGAGTGACGGTTCATGTCTTTCTGTATCAGGAAATTCAACACAAGCAGGAGCTGGTATTTACGTCTGCGAGGACAATAAAAATGTTCATCAGTTCTTTGGCGTATATTTTGATTCTACTTCACACCCTGATTATGAGGAGGCTGATATGTGGAGTCGAAAATATCGTGAGGACAACAAGCAGAAGATGGCAGTCCAGACTTCCATAACCAATGTTTCAAATTCTGTTCATGATAATGCTGCTTATAATCTCAGCGGTCAGAAAGTTGATAGAAATTCATTGAAACGTGGTATATATATTATTGGTGGTAAGAAAATTATAGTAAAATGATAAAAGCAAAGATGTTTCTTTGGCCTTTGTGCCTATTGGCGTTTTCGGTCTTGTCGCTATATCTACTTGGTGTTGAATTGAAGCCATTCCTTATAGAAACGGCAGCTCTCACTCCATTCTATACGACAGCAAGTTTCATTGCCGATATGGTGTCTATGCCTTGTGGCTTTGTGGGCTATATAGCCTCCATGATGCAAAGCTGCTTTGCCATGCCATGGCTTGGTGCTTTGTTGCTAACATTGCTTTTGGTGGCTCTTGCTGAGTCTATGCGTAGAGTCTTCAAGGTTAGTGCGGCATGGAGTGGGTTATGCTTGGTTCCATCATTTATGCTTATCCTCAATTATACGGAGGTGGGCTATATGTTATGGCTTGTTAAAACTCCAGCTTTGGCTTTCACAATACCTTTAGGCTTGCTGATATCTATTGGCTTAACTGCTATAGCAATGGTTTTCCACAAACTGTGGATAAAGTTGGTGCTTATAGTACTTTATGCTACAGTAGGCTACTGGCTCTTCGGACTTTTTGGTTTGTTGGCATGTCTGTTTGTGGTGTTGCCAATAATAGCTGAGGCCATTCGAACTCGCCAATGGAAACATCTTTCAATCATTTTGGGAATACTGCTTCTTGCATTGGTCTTGCCACGTGTGATGTACGGTCAAGGACTGTTTGCTATGCGTGTCCAAGATATATATGTCGCTGGTCTCCCTGATTATATATGGAATGATGCAGAGCGCTATCTATACTATCCAGCGTTGGTTGCAATAGCTATCTGTTTGCTCCTTTCGACCACACTCTTTACACAAAAGAATATCGTTTGCTTAATTGTGTCTTTGGTAGGTATGATTGTTGCGGCAATATGTCTTTTCAATTATACTTATCGCGATAGCAATTTCTTCGATACGCTTGAGCAAAAACAGGCTTTGGAACAAGGCGACTACGAACGTGTTCTTGATATTGCTCGAACTGCTGAAACTCCACCTACTCGTATTCAGGTGATGCTTACTCGTGAAGCTCTTTGGCAGACAGGGCAAGCAGGAGACAAAATGTTTGCTTATCCTGATGGCGACGCTCCTTGTAATAGTCCACGACAATTCCAATATATGCGTTTGCTGTGCGGTCGCTTGTTTTATTATCTTGAAGGTAAGGTAAACTATGCATACCGTTGGTGTATGGAGGATATGGTGGAATATGGTCGTCGTCCTGACTATCTATGCTATATGGTAAAGTGTGCCTTGATAAATGGCGAATGGAAATTGGCTGATAAATATCTTGATGCCTTAGACCATACTCTATGGTATAAAGACTTTGCGACCAAATGTCGTACCTATGTTACCGATCATTCGCTTGTGTCAAAAGATAAAGAGATGGCAACTATAAAACCTTTATTACGATATAATGATGTGCTTGATGGTGATGGAGGTATGATAGAGTTGTTTATATTGAACAGCTACGCTTATTCTACTGGCGGATCACGCGAAATAGTGGAACGTGCATTGATGAATAGTCTTATCATTAAGAATCTTGATAACTTCTGGTATCGTTTCATGGCATTGTTGCCTGGATGGAATGGACATATTCCTGTTCATTTTCAAGAGGCAGCATTAATGGTTGCTCAATTGCAGGGTGGGGTAGATACATCAAAACTTCCTATTGACAATGCAATCAGAGAACGTTTTGCACAACTTGTTGAAAAGTCTGGGCAGAATGGTGATAATGCTTCGAATGCTTATTTGTTGAAGCCTGAATTTGGCGACACATATTGGTACTATTATTTCTTTGTAGAAGGACTTAAAACCAACTAATGGATATGAAACAACTAACATTATTAGTAAGTGCGATGCTCATAGCGTTGCTTTTCGCATGTTCACCTACTGTTCCTAAGAACGCAGAAGAGGTAGCACGTATGCCACGTGTCTATCCTGATAATACAGCTGCTGTGCTGCCTCCCAATATTGCGCCTCTCAATTTTCGTGTACTTGATGAATGCGATGAGGTTGTGGTGAGAATTCATAGTAACAAGACTAAAGAAGAAATTGTGGTTTCTGGTCCCGACTTGGATATCAATGTTGATGATTGGCATAGCCTTCTTGACAAAGCTAAGGGTGGAAATCTGCTGACCGATGTATATATAAAGAGAGGTGATAAATGGCAACATCTTTCGACTATTGTTAATCCTGTTGCTATGGAACCATGTGATGAGTTTTTGACTTATCGTTTGATAGAACCTTCTTATGTCGATTATGAAGGTATGACGATAAATCAACGCAATATAACCAACTTCGACGAGCGCATAATATATAGCAATCGTATGCAGGGAGAGGGTGATAATGGGCAGTGTATAAACTGCCATGTGGCACAAGATTATAATCGCCAAGGACACTCTCAATTTCATATTCGTCAGTACAATGGCGGAACCATGTATATTGATGGCAATGGTGCTGAAAAGGTAAATCTCAAGACTGATTCCATCCTTTCTGCAGGTGTCTATCCAGCATGGCATCCTAAGAAAGACCTTATAGCATATTCCGTCAACGAAACAGGTCAGGTGTTCCATACACGCGACGTTCAAAAGATTGAAGTCCTTGACTATGCAAGCGATCTTATTCTGTACGACAAAGCAGCCAACAAGGTTTATGATATCGACAAACGTAAGGATGAGTTTGAAACATTCCCTGCTTGGAATCCTACAGGTGACAAACTTTATTATGCTTCAGCACATTATGTGTTTCAAGGAAATGATGTTGATGCAGAATTGAATGTCAATTATAAGTCTTTGAAATATAATATATATAGTCGCGATTTTGATGCTAAAAACATGAAGTTTGGTGAACGAAGACTCGTGCTTGATGCAGCTTCTCTTGGCAAGAGTGCTGCTTTCCCAAGAATATCTCCTGATGGCAGATATGTCCTTGTGGCGCTATCTGATTTTGGTCAATTTCATATTTGGCATAAGTCATCAGACCTTTATGTTATAGACCTTAAAACTGGTGAACTGCGCAATCTTGTAAATGCTAATAGTCAAGAGTCAGAGAGCTACCATAATTGGTCATCGAATGGCAGATGGATAGTTTTCGTTTCTCGACGTGAGGATGGCAACTATACAAGATTATATATGTCATATTTCGACAAAAATGGTAAAGCGCATAAACCAGTTCTGTTGCCACAGAAGTCGCCAGACTATTATAAGCAATTATTCAAAAGCTATAACGTGCCAGAATGGATGGTACGTGAGGTAAAGATAGGTGTTGCAAGGATGACAAATGCTGTGGAGAAGTCTGCCAAACCTGCTGAATATGCAGGCTCGGCATTAGCTTCTCCCGAAACTTATTTGCAAGGTGGCAAACGTGTCACGCAAGATAAGGATAATCTATATGAATAATATATATTTACTAACAATTACTCATAAATTTATTTATTATGAAAACTAAACAACTATTTTTAATTACGCTATTATCGCTCTTTGGACTATTGGGAGCGAAGGCAGATTCTTGTGTCCCGAACAAGGGCGACAAGATTGAAACAGACAATGGTGTTTATGTCATCACAGGTGATAACATCATTCCTAATGCCGACTTTAGTGATGGACTTACAGGTTGGAAAGCTGGTGACAATTCTGATTTAGCAGAATCTAACTTCCAAGTTGTTCCTGATGGCGGTCCTGATGGCGGTGTTTGTTTGGAGGCTCTTGGTGGTGCAGGTAGTGGTTCTAACAAAACTTTGAAAACAGGTTGGGCTATTGAAATTGGTAAAACTTATGTTTTCTCTGTTTGGGCTTATCGTACGAAGGGTGGTATGTCAAGCAATACACAGTATAGCCAAGTATGGTTGAGCAATAGCGAAACAAGCGCTGATAAAGAGCTTGGTAAAATCTCTTACAAAGCTGATGAATGGGTAAAGACTCAGTTTGTGTTTACTGCAGATAAACCTTATTTCGTGGCTAAGTTCGCATGGTTAAATTCTGCATCAAGCTTTGCTGGCTTTTTCCTCGCGGAGGTAGAGAAGAGTAACCAAATCGTAACTACTGCGCTTGAGACTACTATTGCTACAGCTGAAGAATTATATAATTCTACAGAAGAGGGTGAAGCGAAAGGACAATATAAAGCAGATGTAAGAAAAGCCTTTGCTGATGCTATTTCTGCAGCCAAATCTGTTGTTGCATCTCCTTCGTCGCAAGAGCAAGTTGCAGAGACTAAGTCTACTCTCGAAGCTGCAATTAAAATATATAAAAATAGTGTAAATCCACCTTTCAAGGTTGGTGTCGGATACACAATTACCAATGTTGCAGGCTCGCTTAGTCTTACTTCGGGCGATGGTGTCGTACGTATTGCTACTCCAGAATTTGCTGATAGCACTCAGGTGTTCTATTTTGAACCTGTTCCAGAAGGCGCTGAGGCTTCTGGTTATAATATGCGTGACGCTAATGGTACTTACATCTGGCGTTCTGGTTCTTGGGACACAAAGTCTGGCGCAACAACTTTGACCGCAAAGAATGCTATCTTTAATATTGTAGATTATGGTACTTATGTTCAGATTAGAAATGAAGGAAGTGTTTCTGTTCTTGGTGTAGATAATACAACTTCTAATTCTGCTGTTTATTCTAATAAGAATGGTATGGACAACAGAAATAACTGGATTCTTATGCCTCACACTCCTACAGCTGTGCTTGAAGCTGCTATCACCAATGCAGAGGATGTAGCCCAAGGCGTAGAAGTAGGAACTGAGTATTATCAAGTTCCACAGACCGTTCTTGACGAGCTAAATGCTGCAATTGCAAATGCTAAGGCTGTATTACCAACAATCTCTACTCCTGAAGCAGCAAATGCTGCTGTTGCAACATTGAATGCCGCAGTTGAGAAGTTTAATGTATCTTTCAATCCTCTTCCAGATTTTGCTTCGGGCGAAAACTTTACTGTTACCAATTATGGTGGTTGCTTGCTTACTGCTACAACTAAAGGTAATGCTACTGTCACAGCTAAGGCAGAAAGTGGTGCTACAGATGCTCAGTTGATGACTTTTGAAAAGGCTTCTTATCAAGATATGACAGATGTATACTATGTGAAGTCTGTCTCTGATGGCACTTATCTTGTTCGTGATGGAAACTATAATACCATGTGGCGTGCAGACAATGATACTCTCGCTGCTATCGTTCAGGTAACTCGCCTCGAAGGCAAATGGTTGGGATTGAAGTTTGTTACCACCGCTTCTTTCCTTGGTGTCGACTCAAAGAATGCAGGTTCTGCTGCATATAGCGACAAGGCTGGAGTTGGTAATACTGGTGCTTACTGGACCATTGAGAACTATATAACAATAGTTCTTGAGCGTGAGGCTTTCAAAGCCGCTATGACTAAGGCTGAGGCCGCTCTTGCAGCTATGAAGCCAGGATATAAGACAGGTGAATATTTCCAAGAGGATATCACTGCTTTCTCTAAGGTTATTTCTAAGGCAAAGAGCGATGCTAATAAGGCTCAGTCGCAAGAGGCTCTTGATGCAGTAACAGCTCAGCTTCTTGTAGATATCGATACTTATGTAGCCAAGAAGCATGATCATGACTATCTTAATTTGACAGCTCTTAAAGCTGAGATTGATAAGGCAGAAAAAACTCTCAACGCAAGTGTTGCTGGTGATTGTAATGGTCAGTACCCAGAATCTGCAATTACTGCCCTCACTACAGCGTTGACTACTGCAAAGTCTGTTCTTGGCAATGAAGAGGCTACACAAACTGAGGTTGATGCAGCTGTAGAAGCTTTGCAAACTGCAGAAAAGACTTTTGCTGAAACAAAGGTTGTTATCAACTATGTAGACCTTAATGATGCTATCAATAATGCACAAAATGTAGTTAAGGAAAATGTAGATTTCATCGGTGATGGTCCTGGAAGATATTCTGTTGAGTCTTATGAAGCTTTGAAGACTGCAATTTCTAATGCTCAGGCTATAGCTAAGAGCAATAGCGTTAATCAGAAACGTGTAGATCAAGAGGTGGAAACATTGGAAGATGCTCTAAATGTATTCTATAACTCTTTCCGTGCTAACGACTATTCTGAGCTCAAAGCTCTTGTTGAACAGGCTGCCGAACTAATTAGTAAGGCTGAGGCTGGAGAAATTGCTTGTGATGCACAAGACCTTCAGGATCTTAAGGATTCTTATTCTACCAATGCTGCTGCTCTTGACTCGAAAGACCAGAATGTTATTGATAAGGCAGTAAAATTATTGCGTCGCGATATAGATATCTTCAACACTATGACTTCTGGCATTTCTGTATTGCCAGTAGGTGTTACCGCAAAGGTTTATACTGTGAATGGAATCTACGTAGGTGATGCTCGTAATTTGAATCTTACATCTGGTGTATACGTTGTTCGCTACGACTTTGGTAGTCGTATTGTAACCAAGAAGGTAAGCGTAAAATAAAAATTAATATATAAAAAAAACAGCCATTTCAATGGAATCCTAATTCCTGAAATGGCTGTTTTTTTATTCTATGATTTTTAGTTGTCTACCTTATTTCACAACTATCTTTCTTACAAGTCTCTTTCCTGTCGGAGTGATTTGCTCTACAATATAAACTCCCTTAGAAAGTGTACTTACTTCTGTTGCATTTGTTTTCTTTCCGCTAATATCATAAATCGTAGTCTTTATGGTATTGTTGTTAGTCGACGCATTGTTTATTGACAATGTTGAATTTTGTTTTTCTACCTTTTCAGCTATCTCTTTAGTATATGCAATGGTAAATATCTCAGCAGCCTTGCGTTGTGGATATTTCTTAGAATCGAAGTATATTCCAAACGATTGCATTTGTGATGCATCTTTCTGGGAGAGATAAATGTTAGAACCAGCTCTTGTTGTACATCCAGATATTGTCAGACAAGTACCAGATTCTGCATTCTCTATTATGTACGTACCATCTTCTTGTAATCTAAACAACCATTGTTGTGATGCTTTGTCGGCTTCAGGGTTTAGGCGTAGTGAAGAGAATACTGCTTCAAGATATTTACCTGTTGTTACGTCTTCTACCTTATATATATAAGGAGTAGATGTTTTATGTAAGCAGAATCGCATGTTTATTTCTTCGTTGTCGTTGTCTATACAGAAACCTGATGAACGCTTAGATACGAAACGGTTGGAATTGATTTCTAATATTTGTACCTCATCACCATCATTGATGTCTGCACATCTCTTAAAACGATACATCTCGTCGAATATTGACATATCCCATGAATCATACCATCTCACTGTAGGGTAACCAGAGCGCATGCTTATTGGAAGCCAAATAAGTTTCGAACTTTCAAGGTTTGAAGAGTTCCATCTGTCACCAATATAGATGAGCTTGCCGTTTTCACCATTAACTTTATATACATATGCGCTTTGGCTTTGATAAGTATTCTTTAAACTATCGTCAACACAGAATTCTATACCACTACCTGTCTTGTCAGTAAACATCTTTCTGTATTTCCATGTCGACATCAAATCTTGGCTATATGCAAATCTGCTACGATTTGCGGTCCAACCAGTACATCCTGAGAAAAGTCCGAAGTATGTGTCGTCTACTTTGAATAAAGCTGGTGCTTCGTATTTTGCTTTTGGTAGTATTATGGCGTTTGTTTCTGTCATACCAAGATAGTCGTCAGTCATCAAGCAGTTCCACATATCAGCGTTGCCGTTTATACATGCTTGGTAGTATAGCTTTCCGTCATCGTCTTTGAAGATAGATTGGTCGCGTGTTCGTCCATTATAGGTATATTTCACTTCATATAGTTCGTAAGGGCCATATGGCTTGTCGGCAGTTGCGAAAGCTACCATACCAACTTCACCTACATTATCATTCTCCCATACTACACACAATATCCATTTCTTTGTTTTCTCGTTATATGCTATCTTTGGTCTATACAAAGCTCTACCTGCAGCAAAATCTTGATAGTCGTCACGTCCTGTGCCTTTCAATTCAAGTGCAAAGCCCATGTCTGTCCAGTTCAATAAATCTTTCGATCTATAGCAGCTTACGCCCACACAATTGTTTTTGCTACGTTTGTCGCCAATCCAATAGAAGTAATCTCCATCCTTAACCACACATCCTCCATGAGCATTGATGTTTTTGCCTGCAGTATCTTTCCAATCTTTACCTGGTTGGAATATTTTTTGGCTTCCATCTATAGTCCATTCTTTACTTTTAAGTTTTATCATTATAGCTCTTGGCTCCTTTACTGTGATAGTTCTTATTGCTGATAATGATATATTTTCTTCTGCCACCCATTGGTTGTTGGTGTCGAAATGACCAAGTGACACACTGCCAACTTCTATGCTCTCTGGTATGGTGAATGTAGCACGTGCAGAGGTTGCTAATACATATTCTGTATCACTATGGCGAATAGCCACTCCGTGCGAATAGTATGCATATGGCATGTATATAATACCGTCGAGTCCCTTCTCTGCACCATTTCCTTGTCCATTGTAGTTGTATACATGCATACTCTTACCTTGGGCGAAACGGGCTATGTCTTGATTTACGAGGTTTATAACTTTGTTGTTATTAGCAATGTCGTCGACATATGAACCATGTTTCACCAGTTGCTTACCACTAACATCAAACATTCCGTGTTTGTCTGTTCCTGCGAGGTCGTAATGACTATAAGCCTTCCCACCACGTAATGCTGCCCACATATAGTGTGAGGCTTCTGCAATTTCGGCACCGCTTTCCATTATCATCATGTAGTTTTTGCCTGACTTTTTGAACTGCCCTCCGCAGTCACCAAGAATCTTGCTGCTTGATGTTCCATATATGTCGATACCTACAAAGTCGATGTTGGTTCCGTTTTCCGAGTTTCGCAACTCTTCATTTGCGCTTACATGTGATGTTGTCCTGCCAGAAACGCAGTTTATACGAGTCCAAATGCTGTAGTCTGATTTCTTTATGACATCAGCTATGTTTGAGTAGTAGCTTATTATTCTACCCGCACTAACGTCTTGTTCATATCCTTGTGGTTCGTTTCCCATTTGCATACCTATCACTGTATGTGGCTTTCCATTTGCCGCGTCCCATTTGGCAATATGGTTGATGATGCTGTCTACAACTATAGTTTCGCGTTGCATCAAAGCATCGTCGTACCAATCAAGAGTCCAAGGATCTTTATTTCTCAATACTTTATATTCGCTTGTGCCAGATTTCGAACATATATAGTCTGGTGTGCGTAGTTGCGAAGAGTTTAGATATTGCACTCTTCCTCCGCTACTCCAACTAAACCATAGTACTTCCATTTTTATGCCATATTTAGTACATAGCGACAGATATTCGTCCAAGATGGTCCAATCGAATTTATTCTTCTCAGGTTCCACTTCGCGCCAATGTAGCGGTATCCCAATGGTGTTGAAATTGTGGTCAGCGCAAGTCTTTACTGCATTCTCTCTTGCTGAAGCATCAAAACCACAGCTGGCTTTCAGCTTATCTAAGCGTACTTGTACCGATGTTGGATAGAAAGGTTTGCCATCTACCATAAGCATGAATTTTTCACCATTCTTCATACTTGTATCTACCCATGAAATGGGTTGTTTTTTAGTGTTGTCTCCTGCTTTCATAGCTCCAGGACTTAGAGTAAGGAGCATGCATAGAGCTGTTGATAGTAATGAATTGTTTGTCATAAGATAAATTGTTGATTGATTTTTATGCAAAATTAGTCTGTTCTTAATATTTATAGGTGGAATTTATTTCTTTTGGAGGGTAAAAAATAGATAAAACAACGTTTTTCCACCTTTTTTACCATTCTCTCTCTTAATATAGAATAAGGTGTAATAATAACTTAACATATTTTAATTTAAAGTGTAATGTTTGTTTAATAATTTTTGTATAATTTTGCAAACGAAACAAAAGGTATTGGTTTTTATTTTTTTTTCTATACATTATTTAATTAACAAATCACAAAGTTATGCAGAAAAAGATTGCTTTTCTTGCTGCTATGTTGATGATGGTTTTGTCATCAGCAATGGCTCAGGTTACAACTTCTGGCATCAACGGTAAAGTAACACTCGAGGCAACCGGTGAGGATGTTATCGGTGCTACCGTACAGGCCGTTCACGTACCTTCAGGTACCAAGTATGCTGCTGTTACCAACGCCAAGGGTATTTACTCTATTCAGGGTATGCGTTCCGGTGGTCCTTACACAGTGACTGTGTCTTACATCGGTGCCCAGACAAAAGAGTTCGAGAACATTTCCTTGTCTCTCGGTGAATCTTACAATCTTAAGGTATGGTTGGCTGACGATACCAAGACCTTGGGAGAGGTTGTCGTTAGCGGTCAGGCTGGTGTAAATGGCACTCGCAATGGTGCTGCCCAGACCATTAGCAACCGTATGATCCAAGAACTTCCTTCTATCAACCACAGCGTTGCTGACATTGCTCGTGTAAATCCTTTCGTTAAGGTTACCGAGGGTGGTGCTATCAACATTGCTGGTTCTAACAACCGTTATAATGCCATCCAGATTGATGGTGCTATGTCAAACGACGTTTTTGGTTTGACTTCTAATGGTGCTAACGGTGGTCAGGCTGGTACTCAGCCTTTCTCTATGGAGACTATCGATCAGCTCCACGTTTCTATCGCACCTTTCGATGTTCGTCAGTCTGGTTTTACAGGTGGTGCTATCAACGCTATCACCAAGTCTGGTACCAACGAGTTCCACGGAAGTGTTTATTCTTACTTCCAGAATGGTGATATGGTATCTAACAAATATGAGAAGCATGATGGCAAAGAGTCGGCAGACTATGGTGATATGACCGACTGGACTCTCGGTGCTACTCTTGGTGGTCCAATCGTTAAGGACAAGCTCTTCTTCTTCGCTAACTTCGAGCGCTCTAAGAAGGAATACGACAATGCTTTCTCTACAGACAATGGTATGTCAAAGATTGACTTTGATGTAGCAAATCAGATTCTTGACAAGGTAAGAACAGACGCTGCTGCTCAGGGTGTAACCTATCGTGGTACTCTTGGCACACCAAAGGAATATACATATTCTGATAAGGTAGGCTTGAAACTCGACTGGAATATCAACGACCGCAACCACGCTTCTTTGCGTTGGTCATTCGTTGATGCTAAGCAGAACAACAAGACTGCTTCAGCAAAGAATCTTGTAACCAACGACTATGCTTTCGACTTCTGCTCAAAGACAAGTGCTTTGGTATTCGAACTCAACAGCCGTATTGGTGATAATATGAGCAACGAGTTCCACGCAAGCTGGACTTCTGTTCGCGATAAGCGTAATCCTGGTGATCCATTCCCAATGATTCAGATTTCTGACGTTGGTGGTGGTACATTGTGCATCGGTAATGAGCGTTCTTCTATGGCTAATGCTTTGGATCATGACATCTATACTCTTACTGACAACTTCACTATCAATGCAGGTCGTCATGCTATCACTCTCGGTACACACGAGGAGTTCTATAAGTTTGGCAACCTCTTCTGTCAGGACCTCTATGGTACATACGAATTCAACAACCCAACCGACTTCTTCGCTGGTAATATCAACCGTTTCCGTTATGGTCAGGCTGTTGAGTCAGTTGCAGGTTCAAAGAATTGGACTCCTAAGTTCTCTGCAGGTCAGTTTGGTTTCTATGTACAGGATAAGTGGGCTGTAACCGACAACTTCGACCTCACTTATGGTCTTCGTGCTGATATGCCTATCATGTTTGATACTCCATTGGAGAATGGTGAATTCAATGTATATGCTGCACAGAAGGGTTGGAATCTTAAGACAAACCAGAAGATTGCTGTTAAGCCAATGTGGTCGCCACGTCTTGGCTTCCGTTGGAACACACTTAAGAACAACAGTCTTATCGTACGTGGTGGTGTAGGTATCTTCACTGGTCGTGTTCCTTTCGTTTGGATTTCAAACAACTTCTCTAACACAGGTGTTGCTCAGTTCTCTTATAATACATATAATACTGATGGTATCACTGTTCAGTACAATGCTAATAATGCTTATAAGGCAGACCCAACAGTAAACCCAACAACTCCAGCAAAGAAGCAACAGACTATCAATGCTTTCGACAAGGACTTCAAGTTTTCTCAGCAGCTTCGTGCAAACCTCGCTGTAGATTTCAAGCTTCTTGGTATCAACTGGACTGTTGAGGGTATCTACTCTAAGACTCTCAACGATATGATCGTTAAGAACTACAATGTTATCGAAACTGGTAAGACTTTGGCTCAGGCTCAGGGCTTGGCTGACTTCGGTGATGTTCGTCCTATGTTCAAGAGAAGTGACTACTCAGGTATCTATGTACTCGAGAATGTTTCTAAGGGTTATAGCTATAGCGCTTCTATCAAGGCAGAGAAGTCGTTCGACTTTGGTCTCGACCTTATGGCAAGCTACACCTACGGATTGTCTAAGACCATCAACAATGGTTCTTCTTCTGTTGCTGCTTCTAACTGGCAGTACAACTATACTCACGGCAATCCTAATAGCCCAGAGCTTGCTAAGTCAAACTTCAACATCCCTCACCAGGTAATGGTTTCTGCTTATCAGCACATCAATTGGAACCACAACCCTGGTCGCACTATCGACAACAAGACTACTATCGGTCTTATCTACACAGGTAACTCAGGCTCACCTTATTCTATATATGTAAATGGTGACCTCAATGGTGATGGTGGCTACAACGACTTGATGTATATTCCAACAGATGCTGAGGTTGACGCTATGGTTGCTAAGGGATTGTTTGTTACTATCACAGACAAGAAAACTGGTAAAGTAAAGAAGACTCCTGAGCAGCAGGGTGAAGACTTTAAACAGTGGATGGCAAATGATAAGTATATTAAGAACCACCGTGGTCAGTACTATGAGCGCAACTGTGATAACGAGGATTGGGAGAATCGTCTTGACCTTCACGTAGACCACAAGTTTGGCTTCAAATGGGGTAAGGATATCCGTTACATCCAGATTGGTCTTGATATCATCAACTTCACCAACATGTTGAACAAGAAGTGGGGTGCTACATTGTCACAGGGTGGTTACAACTACTATTCACCACTTTCTTATGGTAGCATGAAGGTTTACTCAGTAAATAATGCAGGTCAGGTTGTAGAGAACAAGAAGTATGGTTATCAGTTTGCAAATAGTGGTACCTACGACATGCGCTCATACTCTGACTACTACAGCCGTTGGCGTATGCAGCTCACAGCTAAGTTGACATTCTAATCATTAAAAAGTGAAATTAACAATGAAAAAGATATTTGTTATTGCATTGACAGCTGTTCTTTCAGCAATGTCAGCAAACGCACAGTCTTGTGATAATGAAGGCAAGGCTTGCTGCGGTGGATGCGAATTCCAGCCAACTTGGTTCTTTAGTGCTCAGGGTGGCATCCAGCTCCCTAACACTCCAGGTATGTCTGATCTCATCTCGCCTGTATATAGCTTCAGCATAGGCCGCAACGTTAATCCTATCATTTCTACTCGTTTGGGAATTGAGGGATGGAAATCAAAGGTTTACAACGAGTTCTCTGGCGACAAGCAGAACTTTAAGTATGCTACTGGTTCTTTCGATGCTATGGTAAATCTTCTCAACTTGGTTTCATGCAAGCCTCGTGCTTTGAACCTCTATGGTATTGCCGGTATTGGTTTGAACTGGTCGGAGATGCCTACAAACAATTCTTCAAAGTTCTCTCCAAACCTTCGTGTTGGTGCTCAGCTCGATTGGGCTATTGCTAAGGATGTTTCTTTGAACCTTGAATATCGTGCCGACAACACCAACGATCAGTTCAATGGTCGTCTTAATAATGGTTCTCACGACTGGTATACTTCTCTGTTCCTCGGTGTTAGCGTACGTCTCGGCAACAAGGCTAAGAAGTCTGCTCCTGTTGTAGCTCCAACTCCTGTAGTAACAGAGGCGAAGAAGCCAGAGCCTAAGTATATCACTGTTGTTGATACTACTTACAAGAAGGAACCTGTAACTCTTCATGAGGAGAAGTTCTATGCTATCCGTGAGTCTGAGTCTACAGAAAAGAGTGCACAGATGAGCCGTATAGCTAAATTCCTCAATACTTACAAGGATGCTACTATCACTGTTGTAGGTTATGCTGACAAGGGTACTGGTTCTGCTGCTCTCAACAAGAAGTATGCTCAGAAGCGTGCAGACTCTTTCAAGAAAGAGCTTGTTGAAAAGTACAATATCGATGCAAACCGTATCGCTACCGACTCTAAAGGCGACAGCGTTCAGCCATTCGCTGAGAATGACAAGAACCGTTGCGTCATCGTTGACGGTAAGGCTGAGAAGACTGTGATGGAGACTAAGTCTCGTCAGGTAGAGGTTAAGGAATAATTTCCTTCGTTATTTACTTTTTGGTTATTGACATTAGTTCAATACCATATTATATAATAAAAGGTGGCGGCACTATTAAGTGTTGCCACCTTTTGCGTTTAGTACGCATTTTTTTATTCTTAAAGTTTTGTGCTTCATATAATTTACTTTATCTTTGCACAGAAACTTGTAATTAATACAATTATTAAATATTATGAGACTAACCCAATTATTCACTACACTTGCTCTTGCTGCCACTATGGCCATGGCACCTTCGGCTGCTGATGCAGCTCCAAAGGCTGGCAACTTCACGGTTGGTAAGGGCACATTCTTACTTAATGGCAATCCTTTTGTAGTAAAGGCTGCCGAAGTTCATTACCCTCGTATTCCACAAGCTTACTGGGACCATCGCATAAAAATGTGCAAGGCTCTCGGCATGAATACTGTCTGCATCTATGTGTTCTGGAATATCCATGAGCAGAAGGAGGGACAGTTCGATTTCACAGGCAATAATGATGTTGCTGCTTTCTGCCGTTTGGCTCAGAAGAATGGTATGTATGTCATTGTTCGTCCTGGTCCATATGTATGTGCAGAGTGGGAGATGGGAGGTCTGCCTTGGTGGCTTTTGAAGAAAAAAGATATCCGCCTTCGTGAGCAAGACCCTTACTTCATGCAGCGTGTGAAGATTTTTGAAGAGAAGGTTGCCGAGCAGCTTGCTCCGCTGGCCATTCAGAATGGTGGTCCTATCATCATGGTTCAGGTGGAAAATGAGTATGGCTCTTATGGCGAAGACAAAGCTTATGTTAGCGAAATACGCGATGTGCTGAAAGCTAACTGGTATAAGAAGAATGCTGATGGCAAACTCGTAGGTCCTGCTTTGTTCCAATGCGACTGGTCGTCAAACTTTACAAAGAATGGTCTCGACGACCTTGTTTGGACAATGAACTTTGGTACTGGTGCCAATATTGACAATCAATTCCGTCGTCTTGGTGAGCTTCGTCCAGATGCTCCAAAAATGTGCTCAGAATTCTGGAGTGGATGGTTTGATAAGTGGGGTGCTCGTCACGAAACTCGTCCTGCTAAGGATATGGTTGAAGGTATGGACGAGATGCTCTCTAAGGGTATTAGCTTCTCGCTCTATATGACTCACGGAGGAACATCGTTCGGTCATTGGGCTGGTGCTAACTCTCCAGGTTTCGCTCCTGATGTTACATCTTACGACTATGATGCGCCTATCAACGAGTGGGGACTTGCAACTCCTAAGTTCTTCGAGTTGCGTAAGATGATGGCAAAGTATAACGATGGCAAAAAAATGCCTTCTATCCCTAAGGCTCCAATGAGCATCATCACTGTTCCTAAGTTCCAGCTCTCTGAGTTTGCTCTTATTGCTTTTGGTGTCGACTCTATTACCAAGTCTGGTCTTAAAACTTTTGAAGAGATGGATATGGGCTGGGGTTCTATGTTGTATCGCTGTGTTTTGCCAGAGATTCCTTCTGCAAGCACTCTCTCAGCCAACATCCACGACTTCGGACAGGTATTTCTCAATGGTAAGTATATCGGAAAGGTAGACCGTGTGAAGAATGAAAAGACAGTAAACCTTCCTGCTGTAAAGAAGGGTGACGAGCTTCTGATTCTTGTCGAGGGTATGGGACGTATCAACTTCGGTCGTGCCATAAAAGACTTCAAGGGTATTGTTGGCGATGTTACCATTACCACCGAATATGGCAATAATGAATATACTATCAAGCCAAAGTCATGGGCAAGCTGTACTATTCCTGACGATTATCAAACAGCCATCCATGCTCTAACCCGCGCTAAGCAGGCCAAGTCGACCAGAGCTATAGGCAAGGCTGGATACTATCGTGGCTATTTCAACCTCAAGAAGGTTGGAGACACATTCCTTGATTTTGAAACATGGGGTAAGGGACAGGTTTATGTCAATGGTCATGCCATGGGACGTATTTGGAGTATCGGTCCTCAGCAGACATTATATGTTCCTGGATGCTGGTTGAAGAAGGGCAAGAATGAGGTTGTTGTTCTTGATGTAGTTGGTCCACGCAATGCTGTTGTTTGGGGACAGGCTAAGCCTGAACTAAATAAACTTCAGCTCGAAAAGAGCAATAAGCATAATAATATCGGTGACAAGCCAGACCTCAATTCTATGACTCCTGCCGCTAAGGGTGCTTTCAACTCTGGTAATGGATGGCAGACTGTAAAGTTCGGCCAGTCAGCCAAGGGACGCTATCTTGCTATCGAGTGCAGTAGCTTGCACGATGGTAGCGATGTTGCTGCTATTGCTGAACTCTATGTTCAAGGTGCCAATGGCAAACGCTTGAGCCGTGAAAGTTGGACTACCAAGTATGCTGATAGCGAAGAGGAGAATGGCAACCATACTGGCGACAAGGTGTTCGACCTTCAGGAGTCTACATATTGGCAGACAGTGAAGGGTAGTGGATTCCCACACCTCTTGGTAATCGACCTTGGTAGCGTACAGACCATCTCTGCCCTCGAATACCTTCCTCGAGCTGAGCAGGGTGCTCCTGGTAGCATCAAGGATTATAAGATATTTGTCTTCTAATACATAATAACCAGCATGAGATAACAAACTTTTGCAACGACCTCTTTGTTCGTTAAGCCTATAACCCTACATTCGTGTATCTTTTGGGGCTAAAAGATACTCGAATGTAGGTTTTTTTTTGCAGGGCAGACGCATTAAATTGCGCTGCCCTCCAAAAGTTTTGACAGGTACTCT
>ERZ1034976.361-NODE-361-length-42569-cov-6.087524_pt1 | contig 42569 bp, 40 predicted proteins | sample MGYA00520623_ERZ1034976 | MGnify/ENA primary metagenome ERZ1034976 (study PRJEB33766, sample SAMN09781774) | gut metagenome | biome: gut microbiome | host: Homo sapiens | place: Madagascar | study: EMG produced TPA metagenomics assembly of the PRJNA485056 data set... | reverse complement strand
ATATTACCTCCATTATTATTTGTCTCTTAAAATGCAATGTCCGCGTCGTCGAGCAGCTCTGCAAACACTTTTCCGATGGCAGAAAGCTCCGTGTCGTCTTCCACAAGCACGTAGACAGATTCCTCGTCTTTCGTTTCCACCTCTTTTAAAATATATGCATCACAGTCGCCGTCTTCCTCTTCCGTCGCCAGAAGGTAGTGCGTGCCGCCAACTTTTGTCTCCTCAACCACGAAAAACGCGAGCGATTCTCCGGTGTCCGGATCCACAAACTTTACTTTTTCCATATTTACTCCATTCAATGTTTCTGAAACGCGAGTGAATCCAGATATCCCTGCAGAATAAACACTGCCGCGATCTCATCCACATACTGTTTGCGATTCTCTCTGCGTATTCCACTCTCCATCATGTGCCGGTCTGCTGCAACCGTCGTAAGTCTCTCGTCCCACAGGACGACAGAAAGCCCGGTGCGGCGCTCCAGCATCTGTGCAAACTCTTTCGTCTTCTCGCAACGCTCTCCCTCGGTATTGTTCATATTCTTGGGATAGCCGAGCACAATGCGCTCCACCTGATATTCTGTTACAATCTGTTCTATTCTTGCCAGCGTCTGGCGTAGCTTGTTCGGAGACTGTCTTCTCACGATCTCCAGTCCCTGCGCCGTCAACATAAGTTCATCACTGACTGCCACACCGACAGTCTTCGAGCCAAAATCCAAACCTAATATCCGCATCTTCTATTCCCAGTTGTTATTCCTGATGTAAGCCTTCAGCATCTCCTCTACCAGCTCATCACGTTCTACTTTCATGATCAGGCTTCTTGCATTATTATGACTGGTGATATAAGTAGGATCTCCCGACATAATATATCCAACAATCTGATTCACCGGATTGTATCCCTTCTCCATAAGCGCACGATAAACAATCGCGAGCACGTCGCTCACGCGAAGTTCCGGTCCTTTTTCCACTTTAAAATATTGTGTGTTATTGATCTCCTGCATATTTGTCACGCCCTTATATCTGCCCGGACTTTAAAGCGGTGCTGCCAGCCACCGCTCTCTTGTCGAAAAAGCATTGCTGTTTTTATTCTAATATAGTTTGTCTTAAAATTCAACTAAAAGATAGACGTCTTCTGTTAATTGTGTCTTTAAGGTGCCCGTCACAAACGTGTTGGAAAGGTCTTTTTCTGTCTCCACCGCCACTTTCACATACTCTTTTGTGTACCCGGTGTAGTAACGCTTTCCGTCGTGGAAAAACTCTTCCTCCAGAAGCGCTGTCACCTGTCTGCCGAGGTAATACCGGCGGAACTGCTCCGACATCTTGTGACCGAGTGCAAGCAGTTTTTCGCTGCGCTCCTTTTTTACCGTCTCCGGCACCTGATCCGGCATTGCCGCCGCCTTCGTTCCCTCTCTTCTCGAATACTGGAAAATATGCATCTCATAAAAATGAATCCGTTCCAGATAGCGCTCCGTCGTCTCAAATTCCTCGTCCGTTTCCCCCGGGAACCCTACAATCACATCCGTTGTGATTGCCGGATGTTCAAAATACCTGCGCAAAAGTGCGCAGCCCGCCTCATATTCCGTCGTATCGTACCGCCGGTTCATGCGGCTTAACACCGCATCACAGCCGCTCTGCAGTGACAGGTGAAAATGCGGACAGATCTTCGGCAGCTCCGAAAGTCTTTTTGCAAATGCATCCGTCACAATGCGCGGCTCTAAGCTTCCCAGGCGGATCCGCTCGATCCCCTCCAGCTCATGTACCGCCTCGATCAGATGCAGCAGCGTCTCCCCGTTGTCCACCCCGTAGGAACTCAGATGGATTCCGGTCAGCACCACCTCGCGGTAGCCACTTTTTGCCAGCGTCCGTATCTCCTGTAAGACATCCGGAAGCTCCCTGCTTCTGACACGCCCTCTCGCAAACGGAATAATACAGTATGTGCAGAACTGATTGCAGCCATCCTGCACCTTGATAAACGCCCGGGTGTGCTCTGCCGTGCGCGAAAGCGACAATTCCTCGTATGCCTTCTTCTCGTGATTGATGTCCGCCACACACGCCATCTTGCGGTGGGATGCTTCGTATTCCCGAAGCAGCGGCACCAGCTCATGCTTTTTATTATTCCCGATCACGATGTCAATCGACTCATCCACGAGAGCCTGTGCCTCCTTGGTCTGCACATAGCATCCGGCTCCCACGACAATCGCATCCGGATTCTGCTTTTTCGCCCGGTGCAGCATCTGTCTGGACTTGCGATCCGCCATATTGGTCACGGAGCATGTATTGATCACATAGACATCCGCATACTCCGAAAACGGCACGATCTCATATCCCGCCTCCTCCAAAATCTGCTGCATGGCTTCCGTCTCATATGCATTCACTTTACAACCCAAATTATGCAATGCTGCTTTCATTCTTGTTTCCTCATTTCTGTATTGCTTTTTGTTCACGCTTTCTTATGGTTTCATCCGCTTTTTGTGTTGACTTTTCCACGAAAAACTATTACTATAAAACTATCTTGAAACAGATAATCCTAAGGAGGTTTTTTATCATGAAAACAGTACAGATTTCCCTTAACTCGATCGACAAGGTAAAGTCCTTCGTCAATGCAATTACGCAGTATGAATATGATTTTGATCTGATCTCTGGCAGATACGTCATCGATGCAAAGTCCATCATGGGTATCTTCAGTTTAGATTTATCCAAGCCTATCGACCTTGCAATCCATGCAGAGAACAACATGGACGAGATTATGGAGACTTTAAAGCCATACTTAATCTAATTCATACATAACAGGGGTACACGCCGCGGGATTTCCCGCGGCTGTTTTTTTATGTAACAGGAGACTTCGTTCCTATTACATAAACCCGCACCGCGAGGATGCACATCTACGCCTCGATGTGAATTACCTCCACCGTATCGATGGCTTCCTGCATCAGCGCATCGATCTTCTCGGAAAGCTTTCTCTCATCATTGTGAATCACGTTTAAGCTCGGCTTTGTCACCGGATGCTTTGCCACGAAAATCGTACAGCAGTCCTCGTAAGGAAGGATGGAGGTCTCATAAGCGTCGATCTTCTCCGAGATCTCCACGATCTCCTGCTTGTCAAATCCGATCAGCGGACGGTAAACCGGCATCGTACATACCTCATTGGTTGCCGCGAGCGACTGCATGGTCTGGCTCGCCACCTGTCCGATACTCTCCCCCGTAATCAGTCCGAGACACTTGTTCTCTTTTGCAAAATGCTCCGCCAGCTTCATCATGTAGCGCCGCATGATAATCGTCAGCTCCTCATGCGGGCACTGTTCGTAAATATATAACTGGATATCCGTAAAATTGACCACATGCAGATTGATCGGTCCGGTATATTTGGAAATAATCTTTGCCAGATCCACGACCTTCTGCTTGGCGCGCTCCGACGTATAAGGCGGCGCATGAAAATAGGTCGCATCGATGGTAACACCGCGCTTTGCAATCATGTAGCCTGCCACCGGGCTGTCGATTCCGCCGGATAAGAGCAGCATGGCTTTTCCGTTTGTTCCGACCGGCATACCGCCCGGTCCCGGAATGACCGTCGAGTACACATTGATCTGGTTGCGGATCTCGATATTAAACATCACCTGCGGCTTGTGGACATCCACGCTCGTCTCGGGGAACGCCTCTAAGATCCGCTCGCCCATCTGGGCATTGATCTCCATCGACTCCAACGGGTAATTCTTTCTCGCGCGGCGCGCATTGACCTTGAACGTAAAATGCTTGTCCGGGTATACCTCGTCGATATAGCGGATGACTTCCCCCGCCAGCGCATCAAAGCCCTCGTCCTCCAGCAGTACGACCGGACAGATTCCCACGATGCCAAACACATGCTGCAGTGCCTCCACAGCTCCATCGTAATCGTATTCGCCCTCCATCTCGACGTAGATTCTGCCCTGCTCCTTGCGGATATGGAACGTGCCGTCCACCTTCTTTAAGGCATGATTCATCTGGCTCACCAGCGCATCCTCAAACAGATAACGGTTCTTCCCCTTGATGGCAATCTCTGCATATTTAATCAAAAATGCTTTATATGTCATGGCTCTCTCCTTTACTTTCTGGTGAACTTTCTGCGGAACGGAATGATCTCTTTCATTTTTTCGACCGCATAATCCACTTCTTCTTCCGTTGTGTTGACGCAGAAGCTGATCCGGATCGTGGACTCCAACTTCTGCTTCGGCAGACCGATTCCCTGTAAGGTGCGGCTCGGCGCAGGCTTATTGGACGAGCAGGCGCTTCCCGCTGACACATAGATGCCGTATTCTTCCAGGGAATGGAGCATCACTTCACTTCGCACATCCTCGATCGTGATACTCACAATCTGCGGCGCAGAGTCCCGTCCCGTTTTACCGTTTACCGTCACTCCCGGGATCTGTGTCACTTCATCGATGAATCTCTGCCTGATCTCATACATATGATCGACCTTCGCGTCAAAGTTCTCATAGATCTCCGCCGCTGCCTCGCCGAGTGCAGCCACGCCCGGAACATTCTCCGTGCCGGAGCGCATTCCCTTCTGCTGACCGCCGCCGTAGATGATCGGTTTTACTTTTACCTTGTCGCGGATATATAAAAATCCGGTTCCTTTCGGCGCGTGGATCTTGTGTCCACTCACCGAGAGTAGATCAATCCCCATCTTTTTCGGGCAGATGCGGAATTTGCCGTACGCCTGAATCGCATCCACATGAAACAGCGTGTCCGGATTCTTCGCCTTGATGACCTTCGCCGCTTCCTCGACCGGTTCAACCGCACCAATCTCGTTGTTCACCATCATGATGGACACCAGCACCGTATCTTCCCGCACTGCATCCCGCAGTTCCTCCAGCGAAATAATACCGTCATGATCCACAGACAATTCCGTGATCTCATAGCCGAGTTCTTTTAAGTAGGCAAGCGGCGCCTGTACCGACGCATGCTCAATCGCTGTCGTGATGATATGCTTTCCCTGGCGCTTGTTTGCCAGTGCTCCGCCGATCAGCGCCATATTGTTCGACTCCGTGCCACCCGACGTAAAGATGATCTCCTTCTCGTCACAGCGGAGCGTCTTCGCGATCTGCTCTTTTGCTTCTTTAATATAGTCCTCCGCCGTCTTTCCCATGTTGTGCAGGGAGGACGGATTGCCATAATCTTCCGTTAAGATCTGCACCATCTTGTTTTTGGCGCGCTCACTGCACCGGGTGGTGGCAGAATTATCCAAATATGCTTCCATCTGTTTTAAAACCATGCCTTTCTAACAAACGCCGACGCAGAATCACGGCTGATCCCGCTCTTCTTCCGCTTCCGACACACTCTCGATATGATACATCAGAATAGAAAGGGTTGCAAGTCCCGCTGTCTCCGTGCGCAAAATTCTTTTTCCGAGGGACACCAGATGCATCCCCTCCTCTTTTGCCAGCGCAATCTCCGACGGATCGAATCCGCCCTCCGGTCCGATAAAAATGCCGACGCTCTGCCCCGGTGCAATCCGCTCCATCACTTCCCTTGTGGCCGCCATGCCGCGCTCATTCTCATACGGCAGCAGCACCACGTCGAGTTCTCCCGCCAATGCGACTGCCTCCCGGTAATTCACCGGTTCTCTCACCACCGGAATTCTGCTGCGCTTTGACTGTTTTGCCGCACTCTTTGCAATCTCCTGCCAGCGCGCCGTCTTTGCCGCCGCTTTTTTTGCATCCAGTTTTACGACGCAGTTCTTCATCGCCACCGGGATCACCTCCGCAGCGCCAAGCTCCACTGCCTTCTGGATGATGAGCTCCATCTTGTCGCTCTTTGGAAGTCCCTGAAACAGGCAGATCCGGCAGGGCAGTTCCGTATCTAAAGCCGTCTCCTCCGTGATGCATACCTCCACCACGTTCTCTGCGATCCGGTCAATCGTGCCGAAGAAATTCCTGCCGGATGTGCTGCTGATGCGCACTTTTTCCCCGCATTTCATGCGCAGGACATTGCGGATGTGATTTACATCGCTTCCCTCAATTATCACCAGATCATTTGCAATCTGCTCGTCTTCCACAAAAAACTGATACATAAACTCCTCATTTCCGGGCTGCCTGCCATTCCTTCGGATCATCTTTCTTTTTTCGGATCGTCTTTCCTTATTCCAGATCGTCTTTTCTTTTTCCGGATCGTCTTCCTTATTCCGGCTTTCTCGCCGTAATGTTCACCCACTCGCCCTGATGATTGATCTCCACCACCGTAAGTCCGACCGCTTCGATCGCTTCTTTTACCGCGTTCTCCTTGAAATCGATGATGCCCGAGGTAATAAAATAACCGCCGCGTTTCAAGCATGCCGGAATCACCGGTGCCATCGGAATAATGACGTCTGCCAGAATGTTGGCAACCACAATGTCGTATTCCTCCGTGCCGACTTTCTCCTGCAGTGCTGCATCATCGATCAGATTGCCGACATAAAATGTGCCAAGCGAAGGATCGAGATGGTTCACTTCCATATTCTCATGTGTGGAGGTCATGCAGTCCGGATCGAGATCCGTTCCGACTACCGCGGACGCGCCAAGCTTCAACGCCACAATCGATAAAATGCCGCTTCCGCAGCCGACGTCGAGTACCTTCGGCGTGCGGTTTTCCGGTGTGTACGCATCGTTCCCGCGGATATACTTTAACAGCTGGCGGATGCACAGCTGCGTCGTTTCATGCTTGCCGGTTCCAAACGACACACCCGGATCAATCTCGATTAAAAATTTGTCGGCATCCTCCGGCTTTAATTCCTCCCAGGTCGGTTTGATCAGGATGTCATCGATATAGAAGGAACTGAAGAATTTCTTCCAGTTGTTGATCCAGTCCAGATCCTCCGTCTGGTCGGAGGTGATCACGCCACTTCCGACATCCACGACTTTTCTTAAGTCCTCCAACGCCTCTTTTACCTGCTTTAACAGTTCGGTGCGGTCCTCGCCGTCATCCTCGAGATAAAAGCTGACGTGGCTCACACCGTCATCCGGCGGAAGCTCCGGCAGAAAATCGATGAACATATCCGCCTGATCTTCCTTGGACAGCGGAATGTTATCCTCAATCTCCACTCCCTCAATGCCAAGGTCGGCTAACATCGCACTCATGTAGTCCTCCGCCGCCGTCGTTGTCTCTATCGTGTATTTATTCCATTTCATATGCGTTCTTCCTTCCCTTACGATTCCGTTCCTAAAAATCGTTATTTATCTTATCATACAATCGCACATCTTGCAAACGATGTTCCGCCCCGCTCTCCGCCTGCGGGAGGTATTCCTGATGCAGTATACAAAACACATTCTTTGCCTGTTGCACAAAAAACGGGCCGCGGCACCTCTTTTGCGCCGGACAGCCCGTCCTTATTTCTTCTTACAATACCTTTGATAAAAACTCCTGCAGTCTCTGGCTCTTTGGATTGCCAAAAATCTCCTGCGGGATTCCCTCCTCCTGGATCACGCCGTCGTTGATGAACATCACACGGTTCGCAACTTCTCTGGCAAATCCCATCTCATGTGTCACGACCACCATCGTCATGCCATCCTCCGCCAGTTCCTGCATCACGGCGAGCACCTCGCCGACCATCTCCGGATCAAGCGCCGAGGTCGGCTCGTCAAACAGGATGATGTCCGGGTCCATCGCCAGCGACCGCACGATGGCAATGCGCTGCTTCTGTCCGCCGGAAAGCTGCGCGGAATACGCGCCAGCCTTATCCGCCAGACCGATGCGCTTTAACAGCTCCATCGCGCGCGTATTCGCTTCCTCTTTTGTCATCTTGCCGAGTTTTACCGGGGCAAGCATGATATTTTCCAGAATCGTCATGTTCGGAAACAGATTGAACTGCTGAAACACCATGCCGATCTTCTCCCGGACATGATTGATGTCCACCGACGGATCCGTCAGATCGGTTCCCTCAAACAGCACATGTCCCGCCGTCGGAATCTCCAGCAGATTTAAGGAGCGCAAAAACGTGGATTTACCACAGCCGGACGGTCCGATCAGCGCCAGCACATCGCCCTTTTTGATCGTCGTCGAGATTCCTTTTAACACTTCATGACCGTCAAAAGACTTGTGAAGCTCTTTTACTTCCAGAATTACCGTATTATCGCTCATTGCTTCTCAATCTCCTTTCCAACAGTCCGACTGCCTTGCTCAGTCCCATGACAATCAGGAAATAAATGGCCGCGACCGCAATTAACGGCATGAACGCCTCGTACGTCACGCTTCGGATGATGTCTCCGCCCTTGGTCAGATCCATCAGCCCGATGTAACCGCTGATCGAAGTCTCCTTCAACAGACTGATAAACTCATTGCAGAGTGCCGGCAGAATATTTTTGACTGCCTGCGGCAGGATGATGCTTAACATCGTCTGCTTATAATTTAATCCAAGGCTTCTTCCCGCCTCAAACTGTCCGATGTCCACCGCCATAATACCGGACCGGACGATTTCCGCCACGTAGGCCGCCGAGTTCAGTCCGAACGCAATGACTGCCACGAACAGTTTTCCCGTATTGACGCTCTGGAAAATGACATAATAAATAATCAGAAGCTGAATCATGACCGGCGTACCGCGCACAACGGCAAGGTATGCCTTGCAGAGTGCATTTAAGATCGTAAGCCCGCCGTTTCTATCGTGGTTGGTTCTTACAATCGCGATCAAAAATCCAAACACAATACCGATCATTACCGCAAACACGGTGATGATGAGTGTATTTAAAAGTCCCTTTAACAAATAGGTATATCGGCTGTCCTTGATAAAGTTATCATAAAACTTCTCGCCGATCCCGGTCTTCTCTGCTGTGGCAGATGTATCTCTCACGATGATGACCTGCTTGGATTTTGCATAGGTATCCGTGAAGTTCACATTCTTTTTGCGCTCCTCCGTCACGGTAAAACCGGACGCACCAATGTCGACTTTTCCGGTGGACACCGCAGGGATCACGGAATCAAATGCCATGTCCTCAATCTTTAATTCCATGCCGAGTTTGTCGCAGACCGCCTGCATAATATCCATATCGATTCCGGTGATCTTTCCCTCTTCGTAGTATTCATACGGCGGGAACTCCGCGTTCGTGCCAACGGTAAGCGTACCGTTCGTGCGTTCCACATCCAGAATTTCATACGGATACTTTCCGATCTCCTCGTCCGTGCCGGTATAATTCTTCGCAATGTTGTCGAGAACACCCTCGTCCTTCAGTTCGCGCAACGCCTCATTGACCTGATCCACAAGCGCCTCGTTGCCCTTTGCGATTACGAACGCATAGTCCTCCTCAACAAAGTTCTCCTCGAGAATCTTAAGCCCTTCGTTCTGCTCCACAAATGCCAGCGCCGGCAATTCGTCAATAATCACGCAGTCTAACTTTCCCTGCTTTAATGCCTGCACGGCATCCGCGCCCTTATTGTAACGCTCTACTACCGTGCCCGAGCCGTCCGTCTCATAGTCGCTGACCATGATATCTCCGGTCGTGCCGAGCTGTACACCGATATGCTTTCCCGGAAGATCCGCAACCGACGCAACAGAACCGTCGCCGGATGCCTGTCCCGCCTCCGTGTCGCTGCCTATCGCCGTCGCCGCGGCAACCTGTGTGCCGTAACCTAACAGCGTCGAAAAAAAGACCGCTCCGGCAAGCAGTATGCCGGATAATTTGATTGCTGTGTTTTTCATCGTACTATCTACCTCATGCTTCCTTATCTCTCACATAGATACTGCATAAATATACATCCGGCAGTCAGTATAACACAGAACGCCCCGCTTGGAAAGAGATTCATTCAATCTCGCAGATCCGGTAGAGATAACTTCTTCCCTGCTTTCCAATCCGCTCCACAATCAATAGATCCGTCAGGAGCAGGAGCACCGTCTGTGCCAGCCGCACCGGAATCTTCGCGCATGCCGCAAAATCCTTTGCAGTAAACTCCTCCGGAATCTCATAGGGGATGAACTGCATGTAGTCCTCCCTCCGGTCCACACGCACTTCCTCCACGAAGGTAAGCGGTATCCGGTCGAAGCGGTCGCTTCCCTTCTTTTTGTCCCGGCTCCAGCCGTTTAACAGACGGTATTCCTCCATGTCAATGAGATCCAGCCGTAGTCTCAGATTCGGATCTTTCAGAAACGGCCGGATCTTATACAATTCGATGAATGCCTGGTATGCATTTCCCTTCTTGGGCGATTTGCGCCCGGGAGAGATCTCCCCCGTCTCCTCATCCATCCAGTGAAGCCACTTCACATGCGGAATCGGATAGACGATGGTCACCGGGTACAACGGCAGAAATGCGGCAAGTTTCCGCCGCATATTCTGGAACGACCGCGTCTGAATCTCGATCACTGCCTCCCCGTCAAAAATATCCGCAACAAAATTCTCAATCGGGATCTCATGCATATCCTCATCCGGTGCATAATAATTCTTGAGCACTGCATGTACCGTCTTCTCCGAGAGTGTGCCGATTCCAAGCCTCTGCCGCTCGATTCCAATGACTCTGCCCCTGGCACGCTCAAAACGTTCTGTATCAATGCACATATCTCATCCTCGCTGCTGTGCTTTTTCCGGAATGATCTGCCGCTTATTTCGGGTGCTTCATATCCTTTAAGATATCAAAGCAGTCAAACGTGCGGAAATAGTCCTCCGGCGTCTCGGCACGACGGATCAGCTGTGTCGATCCGTCTTCCTTCAGCAGCACCTCCGCTGACTTTAATTTTCCGTTATAGTTGTATCCCATGGAAAAACCATGCGCACCGGTATCATGAATCACCAGAAGATCTCCCATGTCGATCTTCGGCAGCATCCGGTCAATCGCAAACTTATCGCAGTTCTCGCAAAGGGAGCCTGTCACATCATACTTGTGGTCGCACGGCGCATCCTCCTTGCCCATCACCGTAATATGGTGATATGCCCCGTAAATTGCCGGGCGCATCAGGTTCACGGCACACGCGTCCACACCGATGTACTCCTTGTGGGTATGCTTCTCATGGATGGCCGTTGTCACCAGGCAGCCGTACGGTCCCAGCATAAAACGTCCCATCTCCGTGTAGATTGCGACATCGCCAAGTCCCGCCGGAACTAAGATCTCCTCATATGCCACCCGGACGCCCTCTCCGATGACACGGATGTCGTTCGGCGTCTGATCCGGTGTGTACGGAATACCGACACCGCCAGAGAGATTGATAAAACGGATATCGCATCCCGTCTTATCGCGCAGTTCCACAACCAGTTCAAACAGTTCTCTCGCAAGCTTCGGGTAATATTCGTTTGTCACGGTATTGCTGGCAAGAAACGCATGTACGCCAAAATGCTTGGCTCCCTTCTCCTTTAAGATCTTGAATCCCTCAATGATCTGCTCGTGGGTAAAACCGTACTTTGCATCGCCCGGATTATCCATGATGCCGTTGCTCATCTTAAAGACACCGCCCGGATTGTACCGGCAGCTGATTGTCTCCGGAATCCTGCCGATCGTTTTCTCCAGAAAATCAATGTGTGTAAAATCGTCGAGATTGATGATCGCACCGAGCTCATTGGCAAATGCAAATTCCTCCGCCGGCGTATCATTGGAGGAAAACATGATGTGTTTTCCATCGAAGCCCTGGGAATCCGCAAGCATCAGCTCTGTCAGCGACGCACAGTCACATCCGCAGTCATATTCTTTTAAAATGTCAAGAATGAACGGGTTCGGCGTTGCCTTTACCGCAAAATACTCCCGGAATCCCGGGTTCCATGCAAATGCTTCCTTCACTGCCTTCGCATTTTCGCGGATTCCTTTTTCATCGTAGAGATGAAACGGCGTTGGGTATTTTTTTACGATTTCTTCTAACTGTTCTTTGGTTACAAATGGTTTCTTCTTCATACGGTTCTTCCTCTCTTCCTAGAATACAACTTGTATCAAAAACATATAAAGTGCCGTTCCGACACCAATGCTGAGCAGATTGTTGCGCTTCCATACATGAAGCACGATGACCGCCGCCACGGCAATGAATTCCGGCAGACCAAAAGGTACTGCAAGCACCGACACATTTTTCAGGCAGTAGATCACCAGCATTCCGATGACCGCCGGGGGCAGCACCCTCCCCAGATACCGGATGATCGGCGGAATCTCTTTTCCTTTCGGGAAAAACAGAAACGGAATCAGCCTAGTAAAAAATATCGTTCCCGCCACGGTAAATATGATCGCAAGCGATCTTCCAACACTTACTGGCACTCCGGCTCGCCTCCTTCCTTTCCGTCCTCCGGAATCATTTTATCGAATATTTTTTTGCAGGAAAGCAGGATGACCATGACGCATATCATGGTCGGAAGGATAAAATTGTCCGCTCCGAACACCAGCCTGCACACCAGTCCACATACCAGCCCGATCACCACGCTCGGACGGTTCTGCTTCTCCATCCACTGTTCCACCATAATTACCACAAACAATGCCGTCATTGCAAAGTCAATGCCCTCCGCGGAGAACGGAAGTACATTTCCAAGCAGGGCGCCGATGCCCGAACCGATAATCCAGTAACTCTGGTCAAGCACGGCAATCGCAAATAAGAACTGCTCCTCCTTCACATCCTTCGGCACTTTTGTGACAAAGAAAAGTGAGTAGGTCTCATCCGTCAGGGAAAAGATCATGTAGAGCCGCTTTTTCCCCATCTCGGAAAAACGTTCCAACAGTGACAATCCATAAAAAATATGGCGGATATTCACCATAAATTCCATGAAAATCACATTGAAAAGGCTGACGCCCGGTGCAAAAAAGTTGACTGCCAGATACTGTCCGCTGCCCGCATAGATCACCAGGCTCATGAGCATTGCCCACAAGAAGTTGTAGCCTTTTTCCTGTATCATCACTCCGAATGCCATTCCAATAAACAGATAGCCGGTGAGCACCGGCACCGTGTAGGGAAATGCTGCCCGGAATGCACGTAAATATGTTCCTTTCTGTTCGGCTTGCTTGGTTTTCATTTTTTTCTTTCCTAATCCCGTAAATTATGCTATACTTTTTCTAGTTATACATTCAGTGAAGTTGTTTTCAAGGGAGTTACCAATGAGTATTACGATCTTAAATTATCACGATCAGGCATTTGTGGATCAGATCAACGCCGAGGCTGCTGCCCGCGCCGAAGCGGAGAGAGCTGCCGCCGAAGCTGCCAAAGCACAGGCTGCGGGATCTGACTTTTCTTCTGTTTTAACGAATGCCACCGACGCCTACTCCGGCAGCACGACCTGCTCCGAAGACCTTTCCGCCATCTTTGACGAGGCGGCGAACACCTACGGCGTCTCCTCCACTCTTTTAAAATCAATCGCAAGAGCAGAGTCCAATTTTAATACAAGCGCTGTCAGCAGCGCCGGTGCCGTCGGTATCATGCAGCTGATGCCTGCCACCGCAGCATCTCTCGGTGTCACAGATTCCTACGACGCCTACCAGAATATCATGGGCGGTGCGAATCTGATCTCCCAGCTGCTTGCCAAGTACAACGGCGATACCTCTCTTGCGCTTGCGGCATACAACGCCGGCAGTGCAAATGTCGATAAATACGGCGGTATTCCACCGTTTAGCGAGACACAGAATTATGTCCAGAAGGTTCTCTCCTATATGGGAAGCGATACGAACACCGTCGCATCCGCATCCACTTCAGAGACTTCCGAAGATATTGCAACGACGGTAAGCAATTTTATCGCCGCAAACAACATCAGCCAGGACACGGTAGAGAAGTTGCTTACGCTTCTTGAGGTGTTAAACGCTTAACAATTACATTTCATGCAACCGTAACACATGAGAATCCTGCCTGCAGGATTCTTTTTTCTGTAACTGGAAACTTCCGTTCCTATTACAGAATATCATCCCTCTGCCTGCGTCCCTGTAATCGTCTCGATCTGCTCTTCCAGATAGCCGTTGAACTCCGTCATAAAACGGCTTACCGTCCTCACATCCTCGACGGAATAGCGCGCCAGAAATTCCATATCGCGCTTCTCCCATCGCTGATGCCGCTTCGCATGCTCATCAAACAAAAGCCTGCCCTGATCCGTGAGCTTGAAATATACTTCCTTTTTGTTCGTCTCCAGCGTATATTTTTCGATCAGCCCTTTGGCAAGAAGCTTCCTGGTCATCTTGCTGATCGCGCCGCGCGTCATCCCCATGTGCTCCGCCACCTTCGTGACGTTCGGCAGTTCCAGTCTTCCGATATAGTCGATACAGTGTGTCTCCGAATAGCCGTATTCATCCAGACACTGGTTTTCCGTCAGTTTGGAAAGCATATCCTGCCGCTCCAGCATGAGCGCGATTTCTTTTAACAGCTCTTCCCGATCTTTCATGCAGACTCTTCCTTTTTCTAACATGGTATTTTGTTCCCAGTTCCTACTGTATCTCATTATTGTTTCCATGTCAACAATATATTTCTTTTACCTGCCGCTGATGATGCCGTAGCACTCCGGGCGCCTGTCGCGGAACAGCCCCCACTCCAGCCGTCTGGCATCCAGCTCGTCCAGGTCATATTCCTGCACCAGTATCTCTTCCTCGTCGCGCCCTGCCTCCGCCAGAATTTCTCCGGTCTCATCGGTCAGGAAAGACGATCCGTAAAAAACAAGCGCCGAACGCTGTCCGCCGTTTTCCTCACAGGGTTCTACCGTCTCCTCACCGATCCGGTTTGCCGCAATAACCGGCATCAGATTAGCTGCCGCATGTCCCTGCATGCAGCGTCTCCAGTGCGGCATACTGTCGCACTCTAAGATCGGTTCCGATCCGATCGCCGTCGGATAAAAAAGCAGCTCCGCCCCTGCAAGCGCCATACAGCGCGCGCTCTCCGGAAACCACTGATCCCAGCAGATTCCCACGCCGATTCTGCCGTAGCGCGTAGAAAATACCTGAAATCCGGTATCCCCCGGCGTAAAATAGAACTTTTCCTGATAGTAGTGATCATCCGGGATATGCGTCTTGCGATAAACGCCGAGCACCGTTCCGTCCGCGTCGATACAGGCGATGGAATTGTACAGGTTATTCACATCCCGCTCATAAAAGCTGATCGGGAGCACCACGCCAAGCTCCGCGGCAAGCCGCATGCCCATGCGCACCGCATCGTTCTCCATCACAGGCTTTGCATAATGATAGAAGTCATACCGGCGCTGCTGGCAAAAATATTCCCTCTCAAAAAGTTCCGGCAGAAGGATCACATTTGCTCCCTCTGCCGCCGCCTTTCGCACCATGGCTTCCGCCTTTTTTAAATTCTCCTCCAAAGATGCCGCACAGCGCATCTGAATTGCCGCCACTTTCACTCTGTTCATGCTCTTTTCCTCATTTTGTCTCTGTCCTCTTTGTCACTGCTGCGTTTTTGTTGCTGCATTTTTGCAGCTGCCCCACTTTTACCGCAGTTCCTCTTTTAACACGCTCACTTTTTTGCCGCCGGGATCTGCTGTGTAATACAGTGGATATTCCCGCCGCCGACTAAAATCGCACGCGCCTGCACCGGGATAATCTTCCGCCCCGGATTCCACTGCGCAAGCAGTGCGGCCGCGCGCCTGTCGCTCTCCTCATTCTCTCCGCCAAACGCCGGAAGGATGACTGCCTCGTTGGAAAAATAAAAGTTCACGTAGGATGCCGCAAGACGCTCTCCCGCCTCCCGCTCATCCTCCCCCTCGGCAAACGAATAACCTGCCAGTTCCTCCTCTGTAATGCAGACCGGATGATCGGGAATCGGAAGCTTGTGAATGACAAGCTTTCTCCCGCGCGCATCCGTCTCGCCCTCCAGGTACGCAAGCGTCTGCTGTGAAAGCGGATACTGCGGATCTGTTTCATCGTCCGTCCAGGCAAGCACCACCTCGCCCGGGCGCAGGAACGCGCAGACGTTATCCACATGTTCATTCGTCTCATCCTGATAGATTCCACGCGGAAGCCACAATACTTTTTCTATGCCAAGATAAATTCTAAGCTGTTCCTCAATCTCCCCGCGCGCAAGCGCCGGATTGCGCCCTGCACTCAGAAGACACGTCTCCGTCACCAGAAGCGTTCCCTCGCCGTCGCTGTGAATCGATCCGCCCTCCAGCACAAACGGGGCGGCATCGTAACACGCATAGCCGAACTTTGCAGAAAACGCCTTCGCAAACGCATCGTCCAACGCCCAGGATGCATACAGTCCGTCCACCGCACCGCCCCAGGCGTTAAATGACCAGTTCACTGCCCGCACCCTGCCGGCGCCGTCTTTCACAAAAGTCGGCGCCACATCCCTTGCCCAGGCATCGTCTGTCTCCATCTCAAAGACCGTCACCCGCTTTTTCCAAGGCGCATCCTCTCCGGTCAGCATCTCTCTTGCCGAGTCAATGGCATCCCGCCCTGCTGCCACATACACATTTTCACTCTGTGCAATCACAGCAATCACATCCCGGAATGCAATCCGCGCATCGCGTGCGCCGTAAATCCAGGAACCCGGACGCGATGGCCAGATCAGAATACAGCCGTCATGCGGTTCGTACTCCCCCGGCATAAAAAATCCGTCCGCCTGCGGCGTTGTCATTCTCTCTTTTGGGTCTTCTGCACACTTTTGCATCTTTTTCTCCATTTCCTCTACCCTCATCCAAGTCATCTTCCCTTGTCCCGGATGTCTTTCAAAACCGGTTATGACAACCGCCCTTTGAAATCTTCATAGCCGAACTGCTTTAACATCTCAACCTCCCCGTCTTCCCGGAGCATTGCGATCGACGGAAGCGGAATTCCATTAAAGGTATTATTCTTCACCATCGAGTAGATTGCCATATCCTCAAACACCAGACGGTCGCCGATCTGAATCTCGTGTGCAAAACTGTAATCCCCGATGACATCCCCCGCCAGACAGGTGAGCGAGGACAGCCGGTAGGTGTATTTCTGTTCCCCCGCCGCAAATCCGTCCCGAAGCGGCGGACGATACGGCATCTCGAGAACGTCCGGCATATGACACGCCGCGGACGCATCCAGAATCAAAATATCCATCCCGTTGTGTACAATATCGCACACCTCCGTCACCAGATATCCCGCATTTAAGGCAACCGCCTCGCCTGGCTCCAGATACACGGCAAGTCCGTAGTTCTCCCTGATATAGCCGATGAGCTTCTTTAAGCGCCCTATCTGGTACCCCGGTCTGGTGATATGATGTCCTCCGCCCAGATTCAGCCACCGGATCTGTTTTAGATAAGAAGCAAACTGCTCCTCAAACGCATCAAACGTACGTTCCAGATCATCCGCGTCCTGCTCGCAGAGCGTGTGAAAATGAAGTCCCTCCACATCCTCCGGCAGTTCATAGCTTCCATCTTCCTGCCGTCTCATGCCAAGTCCGGCAAGCCCTTCCTCAAACGCTGCTTTTGTCATGCCGAGTCTCGAACCGGGAGCGCAGGGATCATAGATCGCATGTCCCTCCTGCGTAGAATACTCCGGATTGATCCGAAGTCCGATGCTGACACGGTGACTTGTATCACTGACAGCATTCCGCGCCGCCACCTTCTCCCTGTGTCTGCCATACTGCGCAAAGGAATTAAAAATCACATGGTCGCAGAGCGTGACCAATTCCTCCATATCGCTGTCCTTGTACGCCGGCGCAAACACATGGTTCTCACGCCCCATCTCCTCTGCGCCGAGACGCGCCTCGTAGAGTCCGCTCGCTGTCGTGCCGCTGATGTATTGTCCGATCAACGGATAGAGCGCATATGTGGAAAACGCTTTCTGCGCCAGCAGGACATGGCATCCCGTGTCCTGCTCCAGATTATGTAATATCGTTAAATTCTCTTTTAATTTTTTCTGATCCACCACATAGCATGGGGTCGGAAGTTCACTCCACTTCATTGCTCTCGTCTCTCCCTGTCCGTGTCCTGCTCTTTTTGCAAACGGCTACGCTACCGTCTTGGGGTTCTCATCGACAACCCACGGCAGTCCGTACTGGTTCAGCATATCCATAAACGGGTCTGGATCAAACTCTTCGATATTAAAGACACCGTCCTTATCCCACACCTTATCTACGACAAGTGCCGCGCCGATCATTGCCGGAACTCCCGTCGTGTAGGAGATCGCCTGTGAGCCGACCTCCCTGTAGCACTCCTGATGATCGCAGACATTGTAGATATAGATCGTCTTTTCCTTGCCGTCCTTCTTGCCGGTAAAAATACAGCCGATGTTCGTCTTGCCAACGGTTCTAGGTCCCAGTGATGCCGGATCCGGAAGCAATGCTTTTAAAAACTGGATCGGCACGATCTCTCTTCCCTCATACTGGATCGGGGAAGTGGAGAGCATTCCGACATCCTCCAGACACTGCATATGTGTCAGATAGCTCTGACCGAAGGTCATGAAGAAACGGATGCGCTTGACTCCCGGCACATTCTTTGCCAGAGACTCGATCTCCTCATGATGAAGCAGATACATGTCTTTCTCGCCAACCTGTGGGAAATTATATTCTCTTTTAATTTCCATCGGTTTTGTCTCTACCCAGTGTCCGTCCTCCCAGTAGGAGCCGTTTGCGGATACCTCGCGGAGGTTGATCTCCGGGTTGAAATTGGTGGCGAACGGATAACCGTGGTCTCCACCGTTGCAGTCTAAGATATCGATGTACTCGATCTCATCGAAATAATGCTTCAGCGCATAGGCGGTAAACACGCTCGTCACGCCCGGGTCAAAGCCGCTGCCAAGAAGCGCCGTGATGCCGGCATCTGTAAAGCGTTTCTGATATGCCCACTGCCAGGAATAATCGAAGTACGCGGTAAAGCCCGCCTCCTTGCAGCGCTTCTCATAAATTGCACGCCACGCCGGGTCGTCGGTATCTTCCGGTTCGTAGTTCGCGGTATCGATGTAGTCCACCTTGCATGCCAGGCAGGCATCCATAATCGTCAGATCCTGGTAAGGCAGCGCCACATTTAACACGGCATCCGGCTTGTAGTCACGGATCAGTGCGATCAGTTCGTCCACATTATCCGCATCCACCTTCGCTGTCGTGATCACTGTATCCGTCGTTCCCTGCAGCTTTTCTTTTAACGCGTCACATTTTTCTTTTGTGCGGCTTGCAATGCAGATCTCCGAAAAAGTCTTGCTGTTCTGGCAGCATTTGTGAATTGCCACCCCTGCTACTCCGCCACATCCGATAATCAATAATCTTCCCATCTACTTATCCTCTCATTCTGCCGTCCTGCGGCTGTATTTTCTATTTTTATATTATTTATATCATTCTGCCAACGGATGACAGAACGCTCCGCTGACTGTCCCGTCAGAGTCCGTTCTGTCCCGCATCTGCCATTTACCTTCTGCCTTCCTCTTCCTCAAGCATATCCTCGACATATTTTGGCAGCATAAACGCTCCCTTATGAAGATTGGTCGTATAATACCAGGTCTTGATCCCGCGCGCTTTCCAGCGCTCCACATTCAGATCCGTCAGCGGGTGATATTTTTTTGACGCAAATCCGAACAGCCAGTACCCGGAGGAACAGGTCGGAATGTGCGCCTGATACACACGGCTGATCGGGAAACTGTGACTCGCCTTGCGGTGCATCACGCGGCAGGACTCCTCATCCTCGTCATAAAATGGACTGCCGTGCTGGTAGACCATAATGCCGTCTTCTTTTAATGCGCGGTAACAGTTCCCATAAAATTCCTTGGTGAACAATCCCGCCGTATGCCCGAGCGGATCGATCGCATCATTGATGATCAGATCGTAGGCATCATGCTTTGTGCGCAGAAAGCGCAGTCCATCCTCGTAATAGATATTGACGCGCGGATCTTCCAGTCCGCAGGCGTTGTCCGGGAAAAACTTCCTGCACACATCCACGAATGTCCGGTCGGATTCCACGACGTCGATCTGCTCGATCTCCTCATAATAGGAAAGTTCTCTCGCCACACCGCCGTCTCCGCCACCGATGACCAGCACTTTTTTCACATGCGGATGCACCGCCATCGGCACATGCACAATCATCTCATCGTAGATGAACTCATCCTTTTCTGAGAAGACGATGCTGCCATCGGAGCTTAAAAATCTGCCGAATTCCCTGGATTCAAACACGTCGATCCTCTGAAAATCCGTCTGCTCCCCGAACAGCTGCTTCTCCACTTTGACCGACACCTTCACATGATCGGTCTGATTATCCGAAAACCATAACTCCACGCTCTCTTCCACCTTCCCCAGACCGTATTCCACGGTCTGCTGCTTCCTTCTGCCGGTTCTTCCTGACCGTATGCTCTTCCTTAAGAGCTATTCTTCCGGCGGTCTTATTTCCACACCTGCCGGTCATCCACCAGGACATTTAAGTGCTCCACCGCCGGATCTTCCGTTCCCTGCATGGAGCAGCCCTTCTCCTTGGCATAGATGATATATTCGATGATCTCCGGCGTAATCATCTCACCCGGCGCGAGAATCGGAATTCCCGGCGGATAGCACATCACAAACTCTCCGCAGATCTTTCCTGCCGTCTCCCGGATCGGCATGCATTTTTTCTCTGCGTAAAAAGCCGCCTGCGGTGAAACAAGAACAGTCGGATTTATATATTCTGTATTTAACATCTGTGCAGGATCCTTGGAATACAAGCGTTTGACGTCTGCCAACGCTCCCACCAGCCGCTCGATATCCTGGATGCGGTCGCCGATTGAAATGTAGGCTAAGATGTTGGCAATGTCCCCCAGCTCAATCTGGATATCGTACTCATCCCGCAGCAGATCATAGACCTCGATTCCTGCCAGACCGATTCCCCGCGTATAGACCGAGAGCTTCGTCACATCAAAGTCATAGACGCTTCCGCCGTTCACCATATCCTTGCCGTAAGCATAATATCCGCCGATGTCGTTGATCTCCGCCCTGGCATATTCCGCCATCTCCGCCACTTTGCGGAACGATTCCCTTCCGCGCAGCGCCAGATTTCTCCGCGAGATGTCGAGACTTGACATCAGAAGATAAGACGCGCTTGTCGTCTGTGTGAGGTTGATAATCTGGCTGACATACTCCCAGTTGACATTTTTGCCGGTTAAAAGCAGGGAACTCTGTGTTAAGCTTCCTCCGGATTTGTGCATGGAAACGGACGCCATATCCGCACCGGCATCCATCGCGCAGACCGGAAGATCCTCCCCGAAATACAGATGGGTGCCGTGCGCTTCATCCACAAGCACAAGCATCTCGTGTTCATGTGCCAGCTTCACGATGGAGCGCAAATCGGAACAGATTCCGTAATAAGTCGGATTGTTCACAAGAACCGCCACCGCGCCCGGATTCTCCAGAATCGCCCGCTCCACCTCCGAGATCTCCATACCGAGTGAAATGCCAAGCTTTTTGTCCACCTCCGGATTCACATAGACCGGAATAGCGCCGCAGAGTACCAGTGCATTGATCACACTCTTATGTACATTGCGCGGCAGGATGATCTTATCCCCGGCACGACAGACCGACAACACCATGCTCTGCACGGAGGACGTTGTTCCTCCCACCATAAAAAACGCGTGATCTGCCCGGAAAGCCTCCGCCGCCAGTTCCTCCGCCTCTTTGATGACCGACACCGGATGGCACAGGTTGTCAAGCGGCTTCATGGAATTCACATCCAGACTCACACATTTCTCCCCCAGAAGTTCCACGAGTTCCGGGTTGCCACGCCCTCTCTTGTGCCCCGGCACATCGAAAGGAACGACTCTTCTCTTTTTTAATTGTTCCAGCGCTTCGTAGACCGGAGCGCGCTTCTGGGATCCTGCTTCCATGATTCTCCTCACATTCTGTTTTGATGCTCCCTGATGCGGTATGCAAAGCATTATTTACCTCACTGCGAGGTACGCATCCCCGCGGAGCGTTTTTATGTAATAGGGACGAAGTTTCCTATTACACAAAAAAAGACAGATGCCTGTATGCTGCGCACACATCACCTGCCTTGTCACATTCTCATAGTCATACTTTATGTAATCTGTCCTACATGCTGCAAAAACTATTATCAGAGTCTACGTTGGCATCTTCGCCAGCAAATATTTGCTATTACTACTCTTATTGACCGTTTCACAAGTGATATCTCTATCGCATACGATTCAGGGTCCTGCAGTCCTTCGCCTGCAGTCGTCATCAACTTATAAAATTTGAGCTTCTAACTCAATCAATAACGTGGATCTCTCCACCATCGGCAGCTGCCCCGCCTGTCCGTATGGGCTTAACCAATCTCTTGGTGGGCAAATATTTGCATGAAAAAGCTTTCGCATTCATGTGATTTGAAGTATAACACACACACTTCTAAAAAGCAATGTATTTCTCTGGATTCTTATCTACTCCCTCCACTCCCGGAAAAGTGCAATCTCTCTGCGGTATCCCTCATCGTCATTCGGAGTCTCCAGAATAAACGGCTTGTCCGAAAGCAGCGGATGCGTTGCCACACGCCGCATCGCATCCAGCCCGATCTTTCCCTCGCCGATGCAGGCATGGCGGTCTTTGTGCGAACCGCGGTCGTTCATGCTGTCGTTAAAATGTACCGCGCACAGGCGGTTCAGACCGATCACATGGTCAAATTCCTCCAGGACACCATCCAGATCTCCCGCAATATCATATCCAGCATCCCAGACATGACAGGTATCCAGACAGATGCCAAGCTTATCGGACAGCTCTACACGGTCAATAATCGCGCGCAGTTCCTCAAAGCTTCTGCCCACCTCACTGCCTTTTCCCGCCATCGTCTCAAGGAGAACCGTCGTCGTCTGCTCCGGCGTGAGCACCTCGTTAAGTGCCTCCGCAATCCATTCGATTCCGGCATCCGCCCCCTGTCCGACATGGGAACCCGGGTGAAAATTGTAGTAATTCCCCGGCGTGTACTCCATCCGGCGCAGATCGTCCGCGATCATCTCCTTAGAAAACTTGCGGATATCCTCCTTCGCCGCGCACAGATTCATCGTGTAAGGTGCATGCGCCACCAGTTTTCCAAATTGCTGCTCCCGCATCAGTTCCAGCAGCTTTTCCACATCCGCCGGATCAATCGCTTTTGCCGCACCTCCTCTCGGATTTCTTGTAAAAAATGCAAATGTATTTGCTCCCAGCTTCACTGCCATCCGCCCCATCGCCGCATAGCCCTTTGACGCCGAGAGATGATTTCCGATATACATATTCTTTTCCTGCTTCCTTCTATCTTTCTATTTAAATCTTCTCCACCAGGATGCCGTCCCGGTATGCCTGCAGCAGCGCCTCCAGATCACGGATCGAAGCGCGCAGCTCCCTTCCAATGTCCGTATCCGCCACCAGCTTGCGTCGCACGACATGCTGCACCAGAATCGTATGCGACGCGATATCGCTTCCGTCCTGCACCGCCTTTTCGACCGACTCAAACGGTTCATGCGCCGCAAGCACCAGACCGTAGGAATTATAGATCAGCGTATATCCCGCAATCCCCGTCTTCGGCTGGTAGGCCTTGGAGAATCCGCCGTCAATAATGAGCAGCTTCCCGCCGCATTTTACCGGGGACTCTCCCCGCTTCGCCTCCACCGGAATATGGCCGTTGATGATATGTGCCTCCGCGCCCTCAAGCCCGAATTCCGAGAGGATGCGGTTGACCACCTCTTCCTCCTCCAGCAGGCGGTAGTACGGGTTCTTCGGCTCCTGGTGCGTCGCCTTGTCCGCGATAAAATAGCGCTCAAACGTCGTCATTTTTGCTTTTCCGAACACCGGGGAATTCTGGTTTTCCCAGATAAACCACAAGATATCCAGCCCCTTTTTCTTCTCCCCGGGATCAATCGCGTAGTACCCTTTTCTCGCGTAATTCTCCAGCACATCGTAGAGCGCCTTGCCGGAATATTCTTTTCCGTACACATTTACTCTGGTAAAGGTTCCGTCCTCGTTCATCGGCACACAGCCGTGGTAGAGCAGGTTCCCGTTGTAGACCTTGTACAGGCTGCCCTGTGTGAACAGAAAACGGACGTGACGCTGTAATTTTTCACAGTTCAAGAACGCCTGCGTGATCCGCTCCATGACGTCCTCCTCCTCCGATGACAGTTCATACGGATGCTTCCAGTCGATCGTCGGGAAGTTCAGATCCTTCATCGGGTATTCCTTCCCCTCCACACACACCGTTCCTTTTTCGATATTGATCTTGTCCAGCAAAAGCCGCTCATCCATCCCGAACTCCGGGTGACGCATGATCATCTGTCCCTCCAGCTTGAACTGGATCACCGTAATCGCCTTGTGCATTTTCTCATCCAGCATGGCGTCACGCACATCGTACTCATCCTCCCGGTAATCCAGCTTAAAGCAGGTGCAGGGATCCTTGTCGTATCTGCTCATGGCAAGTCTGGCGAGCGGCACCAGATTGATGCCGTATCCGTCCTCTAAAAGGTTCAGATTGCCGTACTTGGCAGAGATACGGATCGCGTTGCAGATGCAGGGTCTGCTTCCCGCCGCCGCTCCCATCCAGTATATATCGTGGTTCCCCCACTGAATATCCACGGAATGATGCTGCATCAAGGTATCCATAATCAGATTCGGGTACGGTCCCCTGTCGAAAATATCTCCCACCACATGCAGATGATCCACCACAAGCCTGCGGATCAGATTGCAGAACGCAATCACAAGCTCCGGCGCCCGGCCTGTGCGGATCACAGACCGGATGATCTCATTATAATAAGCTTCCTGATCGGAGACATCCGGTCTGCCGGTCAGCAGTTCCTCGATCACATACGCAAAATCTTTCGGCAGCGCTTTTCGCACCTTGGATCTGGTATATTTTGACGAAGCGCTCTTGCAGATGCGGATCAGCCGGTACAGGGAGACCTTATACCAGTCCTCCATATTTTCTTCTGTCTTTAACACCTGCTCCAGCTTCTGCTCCGGATAATAGATCAGGGTCGCAATCGCTTTCTTCTCTCCCGCACTGATCGCATTCCCGAATTCTTCCTCGATCTTGCGCTTAATCGCTCCGGAACCGTTCCGGATCACGTGCTGGAACTGATCGTACTCGCCGTGAATATCTGTAATGAAATGTTCTGTTCCCTTTGGCAGGCTTAAAATCGCCTGCAGGTTAATGATCTCCGTCGCTGCCGCAGCCACGGTCGGATACTGATTTGCCAGACTTTTTAAATACCGCAGATCTGTTTCCATATATTTTTCCATATGTTCCCCCTCAGAATATCAAAATCGAAGATACCTCTCAAATAGTAACATATCCGCGCACTGCTGACCAGATTTTGTTCGTTTTCTGCCCTGTATAAAAATGGGAACAGAAAACGTTTCCACGCTCCTGTTCCCATTCGATCCATCTGTATCTGCTTTCAATCTGCCTTATCCGTCTGCCTGTCCAATCAGTCTGCCTGTTCCATCGTTGCCCGGATCACATCCTGCATATCATAAAATCCTGCCTCTTTCCCGGCGAGGAACTTTGCCGCCTCCACAGCCCCTTTTCCAAAGACGCTGCGGGAATATGCGGTATGCTTGAACTCAATGACCTCGTCGAGTCCCGCGAAGATGACCTCATGCTCCCCGACGATGCTGCCTCCGCGCACTGCCGAGATTCCGATCTCGTGCGGATCTCTCTTTTTGCGCTCGCTGCTTCTGTCATATTTGTATTCATAGACATGTCCCAGCGCATCATTCATGGAGTCCGCCAGCGCCAGCGCTGTGCCGCTCGGTGCATCCAGCTTCTGGTTGTGATGCTTCTCCACGATCTCCATGTCAAATCCTGCCGGCGCAAGAATCGTTGCCGCCTGCGCTAAAAGCTGCATCAGCAGATTGATTCCCAGCGACATATTCGCGGACTTTAATACTGCTACCTGCCCCGACGCCGCCTTTACCTGCTCCATCTGTTCCTCCGACAATCCCGTCGTGCACAGAACCACTGGAATCTTTTTATCCACACTATAGACCAGAAGATCGTCCACGGCCTTCGCATTGGAAAAATCGATGATGACATCCGCCTTCACATCGCAGACGGAAATATTCGGAAATACCGGATAGTCATTTTTGATCCCGTCATAGAGATCCACTCCCGCCACGATCTCAATCTGCGGATCCTCCTTGCAGATTGCGGAGATGACCTGTCCCATTTTACCATTGCATCCATTCATGATTGCCTTAATCATCGTACGTTATCCTCTCTTCTCTGTACTGCCCGCTCCGCGTGCCGCATGCAGCCGGCGGTGCAGACACATACTCCGGCGGATGGCCTTACGGCTCCCTTCCGCCGGAGTCATCTGTTCTTTTATGCTAACTTTATTCCGTAATTTTTCATCGCTTCTGCAAGCTTCGCGGCATTCTCCGGTGTCATCTCCGTGAGCGGGGAACGAAGCGGTCCCACTTCCAGTCCCATCAGATTCAATGCTTTCTTCACCGGAATCGGGTTTACCTCGGAAAACAGTGCATCCACAAGCGGCTGTGCCTTTAACTGCAGTTCTCGCGCGCGCAAAAGATCCCCCGCGGAGAAAGCCGCGCACATATCGTGCACATCCGCCGGCGCCACATTCGACCACACGGAAATCACACCAATTGCACCGATTGCCATCAGAGGCACCACGATGCCGTCCTCGCCGGAATACAAATCAATCTTGCCGTCCGTTAAGTACATCAGCTTGGATGCCTGCGCCAGACTGCCGGTCGCCTCCTTGATACCCACAATGTTCTCCACGTTCCTAAAGAGTGTGGCTGCGGTCTCCGGCATAATATTGCAGCCGGTACGTCCAGGAACGTTGTACATGATAATCGGAAGCTTTACCGCCTCGGCAATCTCTGTATAGTAACGGATTAATCCGCCCTGTGTCGCTTTGTTGTAGTACGGGGTCACAGCCAAAAGTCCGTCTGCTCCTGCCTTTTCCGCCTCTTCGGAAAGGTGAATCGCCTCTCTGGTGCAGTTGGAACCGGTGCCGGCAATGACCGGAACACGATGCTTTGCAAAACGCACTGCTGCCCGGATCACATCGGAATGCTCCTCCGTAGTGAGCGTCGAACTCTCTCCGGTCGTTCCCACAATCACAATCGCATCCGTTCCCTGCTCAATCTGCCATTCGACCAGTTCCTCCAGCTTGTCGTAATTTACCTCTTCATTTTCCTTCATGGGTGTAACAATCGCTACACCAGCGCCCTTGAATATCGCCATGTCAATCCTCCGTTTCTCCTATGTTAATATATGCCCATGGTACAATTTTGCCCCTGTCAGATCAGAGTCAGAACAAAAAGTAAAAAAAAGCCGGCTCGGTGAGCCGGTCTGATTCTTCTGCCGCATATCTGCATGCCATTATACAGAACCGATAGCGCCCCATCTGCAAAGATGACAGTCATAAAGTTCTTAGCTTTATGCCCAAGAACCAGGGCAGCAGGTGCCTTGCTCTTTCGGCATGCTTTCCTTTTGCTTTCCTTCCCCTGTGCCTGTCACATCCGGAAAACTACTCTTAAAGCACGCAACCTCTATCAAAATATGTATCATATAGTTAAAATTAACATAGCACTATCAACAACGGTTGTCAATAACGGAACTTTCGATTATTCCTCCAAAAAATCCACCTTGCTGACGGACACCTCGTAAGCCACCCGTTTTTCCGTCTCAAGCTCCGAGATCTTTTTGACGTATTCCCGGCTCTGGATTCTGCCCCATACCTGCACATGTCCTCCCACCTCAAAGCCGGAAGCAAACCGGGCGTTTCTACCCCAGCAGATGCATGGAATATAGTCTGATTTTCCGTAGGAACGGTTGACGGCGATCAGAAGATCCGCAATCTCCCGTCCCAGCGGCGTCTTCCGGTAAATCGGTTCCTTGCAGATATATCCGTCCAGAAAAATCTGGTTGCTCTTCATATCCTCCTGCAGTTCCTCCAGAAACTCCAGTTCCCGCACGAACACCGATAAGACAAGGCGGTTCTTTTTCTCCTCATGCCGGTTAAACGACCGGAACTGCCCGGTCACATAAATGATCTGTCCTATGTAATCAGCATTTACGTCAATCAGCCGCTCGGATATCATCAATGGAATGTAGTCCAGATAATTGCTCAGGCGGTTCACTGCCACATCCACCATATAAAATCCCTCTCCGTACACTTCGTGACTGAACCGGAAATCGGATACAATCTCCCCCATAATTGACACCTGGTTGTTTTCAAAAATTTTATCTGCCATGAATCTTTCTCCCTTCTTACGACCATACTCTTTTTTGCGTTGTTCTTCTTTTTCGTTCCGTTCTGCTGGTATGATCTGCCTGACACATTATTTTTATCACGTCCGGTGCCAGAATTTTCATGCAACATGTCGATAACAAAGGGAATGAAATGGCGGATTTTGTCGCATGTACCACTTGCGCATCTCTGAAAATATGATAAAATAGATTGGTTACTTTTTTAGACTAGGTTTCACACAGGAAAGAGAGATTTTGTATATGAAAATGAAACGTGAAGATGTCCGTAACATTGCAATTATCGCCCATGTCGATCACGGCAAGACCACTCTGGTCGATGAATTGTTAAAACAGAGCGGCGTGTTCCGTGAGAACCAGGAGGTTCAGGAGCGTGTCATGGACTCTAATGATATTGAGAGAGAGCGTGGTATCACGATTCTTTCCAAAAATACAGCGATTACTTATAAAGGAACTAAGATCAACGTCATCGACACCCCTGGCCACGCTGATTTCGGCGGCGAGGTTGAGCGTGTCCTTAAGATGGTAAACGGCGTTGTGCTGGTCGTTGACGCTTTCGAGGGCGTTATGCCGCAGACCAAGTTCGTTCTGATGAAAGCGCTCGAGCTTTCTCTTCCGGTTATCGTGTGTCTCAACAAAGTCGACCGCCCGGAGGCACGTCCGAACGAGGTTGTGGACGAAGTGCTTGAGCTTTTCATGGATCTCGACGCTTCCGAGGAACAGCTTGACTGCCCGTTCCTTTTTGCTTCTGCAAGAGACGGCTACGCTGTCCGCGAGCTTGACGATCTGGTGAACAACAAAAAGGATATGACTCCGCTGTTCGACACGATCCTTGACTATATCCCTGCACCGGAGGGCGATCCGGATGCCAACACCCAGGTATTGATCAGCACCATCGATTACAACGAATATGTCGGACGTATCGGTATCGGAAAAGTCGATAACGGCTGCTTAAAGGTCAATCAGGAGGCGGTTGTTGTCAACCACCACGAGCCGGACAAGCAGAAACGTGTCCGCATCAGCAAGCTTTACGAGTTTGACGGTCTGAACAAGGTGGATGTCACAGAGGCAAAGATCGGTTCCATCGTAGCTATTTCCGGTATTGCAGATATCCATATCGGTGATACCATCTGCGCACCTGAGAATCCGGTTGCCATTCCGTTCCAGAAAATTTCCGAGCCGACACTGTCCATGAATTTCATCGTAAATGACAGCCCGCTCGCCGGACAGGAGGGTAAATTCGTTACCTCCCGTCATTTAAGAGACCGTCTGTTCCGCGAATTAAACACCGATGTTTCTCTGCGTGTCGAGGAAACGGACAGCCCGGATTCCTACAAAGTATCCGGCCGCGGTGAGCTTCATCTGTCCGTACTGATTGAGAACATGCGCCGCGAGGGTTATGAGTTTGCCGTCAGCAAAGCTGAAGTTCTCTACCACACGGATGAGAACGGCAAGAAGTTAGAGCCGATGGAGCTTGCTTATGTCGATGTACCGGATGAATTTACCGGTGCCGTCATCGAAAAGTTAAGCCAGCGCAAGGGCGAAATGCTGAACATGAAACCGATTACCGGCGGTTACACACGTCTGGAGTTCAACATCCCGTCCCGCGGCCTGATCGGTTACCGTGGTGAATTTATGACGGATACCAAGGGTAACGGTATCATCAACACCATTTTCAACGGCTATGCACCGTACAAGGGCGAGATCGCTTACCGCAAACTCGGTTCCCTGATCGCATTTGAGACCGGCGAGTCCGTAACCTACGGTCTGTTTTCCGCACAGGATCGCGGTACGCTCTTTATTGGACCTGGCGAAAAGGTATACGCCGGCATGGTCATCGGTTCATCTTCCAGAGCCGAGGATATCGAATTGAATGTCTGCAAGAAAAAGCACCTGACCAACACGCGTTCCTCTTCTGCGGACGAGGCACTGACTCTGGTTCCGCCTAAGATTTTAAGTCTGGAGCAGGCACTCGATTTCATCGATGTCGACGAGCTCCTGGAGGTTACACCGGAGAGTCTTCGTATCCGCAAGCGTATTCTTGATCCAACCTTAAGAAAACGCGCCGGCATGAAAAAATAAGTCGTATTTCTACTCTTAAAAAGGAGCCATGTGCACCGTTTCCTATGGTGCACATGGCTCCTTATAAAATGCAAATCCATTTTTTCCGTTTTTCTTCACTGTATACATCGCAGCATCCGCCGCTGCCAGAAGTTCCGTTGCATCCGCTCCGTGTTCCGGCCACACCGCGATTCCGAGACTGACTCCCAGTGTCTCGTCCGCCTCTCCCATTCTGCACGGCTTTTGCAGACGTTCCATCAAACCAGATGCATATCGCTCTATGACCCTGTAATCGCCGCAGTCGATCAGTGCTACAAACTCATCTCCTGCCAGGCGGTACGGTGTGAAATGGCCATCCTCCACCGCCAGCGACCGAAGTGCCACTTCGCGCAGCACCTCGTCCCCTGTATTGTGTCCGTAGGTGTCGTTCACCCGCTTAAAATTATCCAGATCATACATAAAAACCGTAAATTCTTCCCCGGAGACAATCCGCTGCCTGATATCTTCCATAAAGACACTACGGTTCTTAAGGTGTGTCAGTACATCATAATGTGCACTGTAAGACAGTTTTTCGTTTGCCCTGGTAATCACTTCGTTCATTTTGCGTCGGCGCATATTGTCCACCGCCAGCCATGCCACCATTGCCAACGCCACGGCAGCAATCACCAGCGTTGCCCTGATCGTATCCCGGTTCTTTTCCCAGAAGGTCTCCCTGTGATTGATGATGACTGCATCCCCGGGAAGCTTTGATGCACTGATTCCAAACCTGCGCATCACATTTTCATCAAAGCAATATACCTTCGGCGGCTCCATCACAATGGAGATCCCTGCACAATCCGTGCCCTCCAGTATCTGCACCGCCATTTCTCCTGCCCTTTTTCCCATCTGTTCCTGCGAGACAATCTCGCCGCCTAAAAATCCTTTTCCCATACCGTGCGAGACAATTGAAAACATCGGAATCTGCGCCACATCACTCAGCATCTGGATCGCTTCCGCCGCCGCGTACACATTCCCGTCGCCATCCCTGCTGCACATAATATAGACCAGAATGCTCTCCTCCCCCAGCGCAGCAACCTGTCTTTTTAATTCTTCCTGGGAGAGCTTTGAAGCGTCGATCTCTACAAAGTCCAACTCTGGAAAAACAGTATCGTAATACTGGAATTCCTTGCGTTCGCCCTCTCCGGTCACCGTATCATCCAGTATTCCTACCACCTGTCTTGCATCCGGATACAGCTTCTTTGCCAGCGTGATCGTATTCTCATAAGAGAGCGTCTCAACCACGCCCGTCACAAGCGGGTCTGCTGCCGCCTTCTTCGCCAGTTCCCCGTCATTGACTCCCTCAAAAACAACCGGCGTCTGCGCAAACAGCTCATCCCGATACGTCATTGCAAACTGAAACGCCGCATCATCTCCTACAATCACAACATCATACGCCGGAACCATCTTCAGATAGTATGTTAGCGTCTGGTAAAATAGCTGTTCACTCTCCGCCGTCTCGACATTTTTGGTATCCATAAACTGATAATCCAGCTGTACACCAGCGCCCAATGCTTCTTTTATACCGCGAATCTGTTCCGGAACCGTCTCCCATGCATAGGAATAGGAACTGATAAATAATACCCTGCCGGTGATTTCCCCAGCGTCCGGTACCAGTTCTTCTGCATATGCCGGAATGCCTCCCACACAGATAAGAAGTGCAATAGCAAAAAAAATCCGGTACCCTTTTTGAATCCATCGACGTTCTATCACAGACACTCCTCCTCCCTATCCGTATATCAAAATTTTCCACCCTCCCGCTTCTATTGTCAATATTTTTTCACTGTTTTTTTACGGTTTTCTGATATTTTACAACCGCCGGATCCGTCATCTGCAGCGTCCTCTTCCACTCCCTGCTTTCCCCCACTTTCTGCACCGCGGAACGGTTCTTATATAAAAAGCGCGTCAGATTATAGCAGTCCACCCAGATCTCGTTGTTTCCCTCTTTCTGCGCCTCGTCAAAGATCAGCTGCAGCCCGAAATGCAGATGAACCGTGTCTATGTTGTTGACATTTTCCTTCGTGCTGTACCCGGTATGCCCCATATAGCCGATCACATCCCCTGCCGTCACGACATCGCCCTCCTTCAACTGTTCCCGGTACGGATAGTTCTGGCGCAGATGCGCATAATAATAGTAGCGCTTCCCGTCAAAGCTGCGGATGCCGATGCGCCATCCGCCGTACTGGTTCCAACCGATCGCCTCTACGTAGCCGGATTCTACGGCGATGATTGGGGTTCCGATGGGAATATAAAATAATCCCCCGGGAGTCAAGAAAACTTGATTCACCGGGGGAAAATTCTTGCTAATTTATCTTTTCGTCATCTGATATATCTAATGCCCGATATATGTTGTACACGTTAAACATTCTATATAAATTAATGACAAAATTTATATTTTCCAACATAAGCAAAAAATTAAATATACAATACACAAATGCCAGTACTACAAATACACCATTCGATACTGCCACACTATAGATTAAAAAATTTGTTGGGCACATATTGGCAAGCAAATTAATTAAAACAGTAATAAATATATCGCCTATATATAGTATCGATAAATTCAAAAAAGTTCTATTACTGTCTTTCAAAATATTATTTTCTGTTCTTATTAGCTCCCTTATAATTTCATCCCGCATCAAAGCTTGGAATATTGCATACGCTCCAAAAATCACCGCAAAAAACGCAAGCTGAACATCCAAAAATGTAGCAGAAATTGTTTTCGTCATCTCTACAGTATCGGAAAGAAATGTAGCACAACAACTTACAACAAATGCTGCCACTGCTGCTATAACATACTGCCACAGAGAATTCTTATTCCACTCTATCTCCTTTAAGCACTCCGACAAAATTTCTTTTTTGGTTCTCTTGTCGTTCAATTCTTGAATGTTTTTTATTACGTTCTCGGTCATCTACCTCACCTTCCGCCTATTTTTTCTACATACTTCTGATATTCTATAACATTGCTTGGACTTTCAACATTCATAGCTGGAATTTCCTTCTTCATATTTCCAATTTCTTCATATGCATTATCAAGATCTGCTGACACCTTTATACTAGAAACATCTGATATTTCATGATCCTTAATTTTCCCAGTTTTTTTATTACCATGTGTTCCTTCTTTATATCTTACCTTCATTTCTGTTTTGGCCATTCCCTCTGTTTTTTCTATAACAGAAGCTACTCCATCTATATTTTCAGGAGAAGGAAATGTCATTTTTCCCTTTGAACTTCCAATAACTTTTCTTATTTTACTATCTATATCTCCAAATACATTTCCATAATCCCACTCTGAATTAAGAGGATAAAATTTTAACGTCAATTCAGTAATTTTCTCTACATCTTTCAACGCATCTTTCACACTGGCTGATGTCTTTATACCAGATACTTTAACTCTCACATACGGAAAATACATCTTATTTTTATTTGCAACATCAGCCCTAATTTGATCATTATGTTGTTTAATGTATCTGTCTATAACCGTTCTAAATGCAAAAGAAAATGCCCTAGTGTCAGGACTTCCATTCTGATTTTTTACAAGCATCATCCTATGATTTCTTAAATATATCATAAACAATGAATATGGTGATGATTTAAAATGTTTATCTGTTTTCTTCAATCCATCCTGCGTGGTATATTCTGATAACACTTCTAATATTGTGTCCTTAATTAGCAGGCCTGCTAAAACATACTCTCCACCGATATTACGAATTTGAACATCTTCAAAAAGGTACTTGGTTTTTCCCGTGCTATTTGCAACCATGTTACTACTTAATGCAGGAAAAACTATGCTATCAATATACCTAATTAAAGGTTCTTCTTCTTTTCCGAAAACAGTATTGATATCGGCGACATACATTTGTTTATTTTCCATAGTACACACTCTCCCAACGTTTTTCTTTTATTATACTGCATTTGTATTGAACTACAAGAAAAACTTGAGAAAAGTGTCGAAATATGTTATACTACATACAACTTAATTAAGCCAAGTAGCTCGGTTTCATCCCAATGTTCCGGGCTATTTTTATGCTCAATGTGCATATTCTTTATACACTAATCATATCGCAATTCGAACATTTGTTCAATTCTAAAAATGTACCAAAATTTTGTTTTCTATCTTACATGGATCGTCCTGTTTATCAGTAAATACAGGCATTACGCATGTCAGTTTACATAATATTTTTTATCGTAACCACACCCCAAAAAAGTTCTGCCTATCCATCTGATTAACATCAAATATTCCAATATATCCGGTTGTACTATTTCTTTATTATAGAAACCTCTTTCCCTCTTTCCCACATAACTGCTCCATCTGTATCTGTAGTACTGAATACATAAGGTTCGTCTCCATTCTTTGGAACACACACATTAGCAACCCCATAACAAGCGGACTTGCATTGCGGGACAAATAACCAACTATCTTCATTTTCTCTTACTTCATAAACTCCCACATAATCATTCTCCACAAAAAAACTATTCGCAATTCTATATGCTTTTTCTATACTAATCATAATCTCACTCCTTATGTATATATAATGACATAGGGTGTAACATATGCCAACTGTTTTTTTGCGAAATAACATAATTGCAGGATTTCTCCCGCCTGTCATACTCTTACAGTGCTTCCAGTCCCGCCTTCCAGCTCATCTTACCGACAATTCCATCCGCCGCCAGCCCGTGATTGTCCTTCTTAAATAGCCAATAATAGTATTAAGTGCTTTAATCTGACCAGCGTGCTTCTCTTTTTCTACGATGACGGTATCATACTTGCCTTTGTCAACATACTGACCGGAACCAAGATCCGCCATTTTCATTTGCTTATGCTTATTCTCCGACTTTACATTGTAGGCAATAATCGCCGTCTCCACCTGCATATCAAGTTCCTAGTCTAAAGCCGCTTTTAAAAAGTTCCATATAGTTCTTTTCCTGCATTGTTTTTAAGCGTGATGCCTCCGTTTTGATGCCATACATAAGCAAATCACCGACAGTTTAAACGTCATAAAGAGCTTTAGACGTATAAAAACAGCCCCCCGCGGAACTTGCTTGGCGTCACCTCTGCACCGTTCGGTTCATAAATTTCCGGTTGTCCTGTTATTACTAATTTGGAGTATAAAAATGCCACCTAACCTTTATCGGCTGGTGGTATATCTTGTTTCTTTTTAAACCCTATATTATCTCTGCATATCTCTCCATCTATTTTCTTTGTATGTAATACCTCAGTTGGAATACCATCTGGATATGCGTCGCAGCGCATACCTGGCATACAATTTGAACATGATAAACAGCATGGAATTCTAAGCATTACCGTTTCCACCTTTCTATATATCGATCGACATATTCTTTTGCTTTTTCTGGAACATCTTCGCCATTTTTTATCTTAACATATGCTTCCGCAAGCGTTTCAAATCCATTCTGCACCTCATCCGAATAACCAGAAACTCCAGGTACATATAAGTCTTTTACCTCTTCAAAAAATGCGTTGAAATCCTCTACACTTTCAATATCTTGCCCCGTCAATATGTGCACTATCTCATGTTCAATATAATCTTCAATACGCTTTTCCGCAAAATACTTATACTCATACCCTGCCTTTATAATAGCATCAAATCCAGAAAAATCATATCCCGAATTAACCACCAATTTCGCCATATGTTTCCCATTTTCCTCATAATACTGGCAAAAGAATGGAACATCAGGCTTCTTTGCTCCCCAATTTTCAACCGTGACATTTTGAAAATTTACAATGTACTCCTTTTTCATTTTTTCATACACACGTTCTATAGCATCTGCATAATCTGGTGTCATTCCAGAAATATTCATAATGTCACTCGGAATCTTTATGTCGGCAGTTTTCCAATCAGTGTAAACAAAATTTTTCTTCCACTCCTCATACGTCATGTTCTCCGGCACATAATACTTCTTGCCATCTGCCCCGCGCGCAACTCTTTCCCCTGTGGTAAATTCATCGTTGAAATACGGGCAGGTGCATCCCCGGCAATTCGGATGGAACGGTGGCACAGTAACACCAATCTTATAATCTTTCATCGGAAAGTGCTTCCCGTCCATCTCCCCGCAGGTTGGGCAAGTGCGGCTGTCCAATGTCTCAACCACCTCGAACTCTTCCACGTCAAGGTCAGAAAAACACGTTTCCTGTGCCTTAGCAGAAAAAGCGGCTGATTCCGTCTGAACAATTCGCGCCGCCTGTGATCTGCTTACTTTCATGTTCTGGGATATTTCCCGTATGGCTCGATCCGGCGATTCTCCGGTGATGCACATCCGCGTTAAGGAATCGTGCATATTGTTAATCAGCTTCGTTTTATCCGTCCAAATGCGCTCTGAAAAGTTGCGTCCATCCACCGCCCAGGGCTTATGTATGATGTCATTGACCTTTTCCGGATTAAAGCTCTGCATCTGCCAGCCAACACCGATACCTCGCTGCACTTCGTATGCAGTATGGTAATACCCGGATGTATACAGATTTGTGATATGTTCATCGATGGAATCATGATAATTTCCGTACAGCTTTTCAATCTCCTGCTGTGTCTGCACCTTGAGAGCTTCCAATCTGCTGATATGCACCTTTGCGGATGCGTTCTCAAGCTGTTTTGCCCACTGCTGGTTTATGCCATTTTCGTGCCCATATTTAATGTAATCCTGCACATCCCACCGGAACTCTTCCAGTTCTTCACTGTTAAGCAAACGTCTGGCTTCCACCATTGAAATGCCGTTGTTGGCAGCAAACCGCTGATACCAGGCGTTAATCTTCCCGTCAAGCGCCTGCTCTGCCCGCCGGAACTCCTGCTCAATCTCCTGCACGGTCTGAACGGACGTATCATGCTGTGATTCTTCCAACTGCCGGAAGCGCTCCTGCCAGTATTCACTTGTCCGTTCTCCCATGCAATCACCTCATTTCACTGCTCGGCATCTGCTTTCTCATTGCTATCTGTTTCAGTGCTATTTTTAGATGCATCAAAAGCACCGGCGTAAGCATCTGCTTTCTCCTGTGCTTCCTTTTCCTCTTTCTCCAACTGCTTCAGCTCCGCATCCGCATCTTCGACAAGCGGATGATTTTTGAGAATCGTCTTTTTACTGACAATTCCAACCGAATCCTTGCAAATCTGTGCCTGTTCCGTGTCATTTTTTACACAAGTGCGGGTCCACGTCTGGATGATTTTCTTGCAATCAATTCCCTCATGGTGGCATATCGCTCTTACCAGACGGGCGAACCCAAGCTGGAACTCCGTCTCCGTCAGCCCGGCTTTCATTTCAAGCAAAGAATACATGAATTTAAGCGCTTCTCCGCTCTGATTTCCGAAGTTCTCCGGCTGTGGGTCAAATCCCTGCCCCTGCTCAAAAATAGCCTTTCTAGTGGCTTCTAACACGCTGTTGCGGGCTTCTATCGGAATCTCAATGTTGAGCGTACTCACTCCCGGATTACTGCTCTCGTCGCAATCCACCTTGATGGTCTTATACTTTTTCAAGTCCGATAAAAATGAGTTGAGGTCCGTGCCACCATACCCGGACAGTACAAAAATCAGCTCCTGAATATCATCCAAATCATTGATAAAACCGCTGTAGACCTTGTCATATACGTCTATCAGCGGTTTAATGTTTTTCAAATCATTCGTATCCGTGTTATTATTCGGGAATGGAATAAACGGCACCTCTCCGAATTCATGCCGATATTCTGCGGTAAAATCGCCAGTATCCGGCACCATGAACGTATTGTAGTAGAACAGCCCATCATCCAAGGTATCGCCGTTCTTCCGTCGGAATGACCAGCAGCTTTCCTTATCCCAATACTCATAAATTGCATAGGTATCTCCTGTTTCCTCGTCGATTTCATCGTACATACGGAGAACACCTAGCAACTTCTTTTTCAGATTGTGGGATTCGATCGGGATAATCTGCTTGCTGTCAACTACCGCCCACTGGAATGTTCCATCTTCATCCTCCCAGTAATGAATCCATCCCACCGACGCATTGGCAGCATTTATGCACAGCTCCATGCAGTTTTTCCGGTATTCATCACCGAGTACTTCTGTCACGACTTCATTTCCATGCTCATTGCCGATATCGAAGAGCGGTGGTGCTGTGAACATATACGCGGCTTTCTGATTTACGATAAGCCCGTGGAAGTTCCGGGGGATCCGGTTATCTGCGTTACGTAATGGATTGTCGGGTTCCTCTTTCTCTTTTTCGTCTGTGAGCTTGTCTTTTACCAGAATATCCGTTTCGTTCCGGTAATACCGCTCCGCCTGCATCGCCCGCAAGGAAAAGCGTGTATGTCCCGGTTCGTATTTTCTTATGAGTTTTTTCATTACCTCAAGTTCCATGTTCTCACCTCTATTTTAAAATGCTGATGCCGCCTGGCTTGCGAATAATCGTATAACAGAAATACCGAAGAGCATCCATCGCATGATCGTGCAGCTTTACCGGTTTATCCTCGCCACGCTCAGATGCTTTCTGGTCCCAGATATATGACCCAAACTCTTTGATCGTATTCGGACACTGGTCACTGATGGCGATTTTCCCCTGATTCAGCAACGATGCCACAAACCGGATTCCATCCAACACATCATTTTTTGCTTTCTTGATCGCATAGCCTCGTTTTTTCAACTCTGCAATGAAGGACGCTGCCGATGGATCTATAATGATCTTCACCGGCTTTATACCACCAAGCCACCGCTCCAGATCATCCGCATACTCACTATCCGTTTTCTGCCTTTCCTCATCTCGGCCGGAATAATAATACTCGCGGCAGCAGACCCACCGTCCAGATCGTTCTTTGCACCACAGCAGGAATACCGTGGCATTTTGTGTACCATAATCGCAGGATACATAGTAATTCGTATTGACCAGATCTGACAGATTCGATATCACATGCTTGGCAGTGTCGAACATATCGTAGATAATGCCCTCTGCCATCGCCCACAAGCCACGGATATACCGCCGGTAGAATACACCTGTATACATACTGCGGTATCTTTCCTTGATTTTCTCCGACAGAGATAAATTATCATCCATCGTAAAATGCAGATATAAAATCTCTTTTAATCCCGGATCCCGGTTCTCTGCTGCAGCTTTTTCTCTTATCTCCTGTGTTTCCTTTTTCCCCAGATATCCAGTTGCTTTGTCAATCCATCCCGTCTTGAACCAATGATACGGTCCGTCCGGGTTACAGTTGAACCAATACTTCGATCCCTCAACAGAGCATCGTCCGGTTGCCTGGTTCACGAAGCTTTCCGGCATCAGCGCCACTTCATCAAAAAAGACCCCAGCCAAGGTAATACCCTGGATAAGGTCTTGTGAACGCTCATCTTTGCCGCCAAATATATAAAAGTAATTGGTCGTCTCTCCTCTTGTCACAACGACCAGATTGTCAGCTCTATGGTCTGCTACAGTATAGCCGCGGCTCCGTAACATCACTTCAAGCCAGAACAGTACGTTACGCCGGAAAGAGCCGATTGTCTTTCCGCACATACCAAAGTTCTGACCGTTAAATTGTGTCATCGCCCACATCACAAAGGACAACGACATACATACCGTTTTACCGGAACGGATTGCCCCATCTGCAATGATGCCATCCATATCCTTAACTGGTGATGTATCGCACCACCAATTTAATACCATGCGCTGTTTCTTAGAAAAGGGCTTGAATTTGAATGTCTGCTTAATTTTCTTCATCCATCCAATCCTCCGCGGCACTTCCCTGCAGCGCTTCTAAGAATCCGTCATCCGCAGTCTCTTCCTCATCGTCGGTCTGCACCTTGGCTTTTAGCAATGCTGTTTCAGCACTCTGTTTTTCAAGTGTTGCCGGTATCATATAAATTTCCTTAAGATTCTTTAACGCTCCGGTCACTTGGGATAACCCCAATCTATCAATGGGACCGCTTGCAATGTTGATGCGCTCCGTCTCATCTATGATTTCCTTGGTAGGCTTCCCGATGGCTGTATTATCTTTATATTCAACCGTCTTGACCTTTTTCTTGTCTCGCACAACATACTGTTCCAGTTCGCCTAGTGCCTGTTCTGCTTTCTCTGCCGCCTTATCTGCAATGGATAAAAGGCGTACTATCCTGTCTGCATCCGCATCAGAAGATTTTTCCTTTGCTTTTTGGCACGTATCAAGAACGTACTCAGTTCTTTTTCTTACCCAGCCGTCTTTTGCGCACCTGTCCTTTAATGTTTTAATCGGGATATCGTACTTATCTGCTAAATCCTCTAAACTGCAAGGCTTTCTGCTTATGTCGGTCACATATTCATGTTCTATCTCTATCCACGATGCATCATTAGTTTGTGTTGCAATCTTTTTCGCAACGTTGCATTTCTTTTTCTCTTTCTTTTGCAACGTTGCATTACCACCATCATCCCACTTATACCGATTCTTCCAGCTCCGCACCGTTCCCTCGGCTATTCCAAGCTGGTTTGCAATCTCTATTAGCTTAAGCCCTTGCTTATACATTTCAAAGGCTTTGTCCGCTCTCGCATCTTTTGCCTTTGGCAAGGACCATCACCTACCTTTTCTTTACATACAAAAAAGCACCCGTCATTAAACGGGCGCCTTCTCTGGGTTGGGGGAGTTGCAAAAAGCAAATGGCTCTTGGCTCTCTCAATTCACTTCTTGCAGTTTATACTATAGCATTTTAAAAACGAAAAATCCGAAAAAAACGAAATTACTTTTATGCTACTCTCATAAAATTATTAAACTCCATTCTTATGCTATCACCGGTTGCTTTTCTGCCTATCCTGTCTGCTACTCTCTCCCAGCTCATTCCCTCAAAGAACTTATACCGGATGATCCTCTGCATCCGTACCGGTATGCCGTTCATCCACTGCTCCACCTGCAGCTTGATCTCTTCCGACTGGGCTTTTCTCTCTTCCAGCAGTTTCTCTTCTATACGCAACTGCGCATCATCCGTGTATGTAAACGATGTCCCCGCTATCTTGAAATGCGTCTCTGCATATGGGAAATCATTCATAGAACCTTTTACGCTTCCTGTCACAATCGTTTGCTGTTTACGCTGCAATCTCTTAATGTCCTGCTCCGTCTCCCGGATCATCTCGCATGCATCTACATACTGCTCTAATATTTTCTTATCTACTCCCACCGCATTCTCCCCTTTCTGATATTATCACTACAATGTTTCTGATAATATCATACAATAGGTTTGGAGTGGATTTGTGCCAAATTTAGGCTAAAAAAGAACTGGATATATGAAACTAATCATAATCTCGTATATTCAGCTCTACGGCATTGTTGGTATACGATTGTTGTACAGCAGAATGTGTGCGCATCAACGCATCTTTTTATGCTTCTTATTTTTCTTCTTTATCTTTTTGTTCATTATATCAATATCTGTCACTTTTATATCGATTTCTAATGTCTCTAACACGTTCATATATTCTTCTAACTTGTCATTTAATACACATATAACCATCTTTTTTTCAAAATCAGGATTATTGTTTGCAAAGCGCCCGATTATTAAAGCCGGAACATACAGCGCGCCCGCAAGCAGTATAACCATTATTTTATCCTCCTTAAGCAACGGCGCAACTATACCGACAGCCCCAATAATTAGTGCATATACAATCTGCACTATTGTAAAACACCAAGCATTTTCTGACATTCCTTCAAAATATGCAATAAGTGACTTTAGCAACATTATCTTATCTTTTTCCTCAGCATCTTTTAAAATTGAATTTACACAGTCTGAAACACACCTATATACCTCTACCTCGCTTTTATTCTTTCGCACAGCTGCCCTTCTTAGCTTTCTATAATATTTTGTATTCTCCATCGAATTAGTCTCCTCTTTCGTCTCCATTTTTTCTGGCAGTAAAATACCAACCATCGAATACCGGTGGTTGATAGCTATAGTTCTAGAAAGGTTTTGCTCTTCGCCCACCCTTAATGAACGTTATATTCTCGTAATAATCTTCCAAATTTACATATTTCCCATTTTCCTTTGCAAAATCCTTAAGTAGTCCATGACAAGCAGATTCCCACGAATATACTTCAAATTTCCATCCTTTTTCTGCTATTCTCTTTGCATCGGCTAAAAATCCCTGCCCATTGTTGATTCCAGCACCGTCACCTGTTAATAATGCCACAGTCTTCGGTTCCGGATGATCCATATATAATCGCAAAAGCGCAAGCTGTAAGACATGGTCCGTTGTATCAGCTTCTCCATCAGTTAAACTTCTTGGAAGTAGTGATGGTGTTATGCCAATGCTTTGGATGTGTCTCCATAATGAGTCGCCTTTTGGCGGGACACTACCAGCAAAAAATATATCTTCAATTTCTCGGCCATCAGAAACCAAATCCAATAAATTAGAGAAGTGTGTCCTATACAGTTCCCTTTTTTCTCCAGGTTCTTTACTTGGAAATACATGATCCAAACCTGCATAATGAATATTAGAATTATCCCAGAATATGTACATCTCATTCCCCTCCCCTATTTGTAATATATAAAATTATATC
>ERZ1034976.357-NODE-357-length-42676-cov-35.950517_pt1 | contig 42676 bp, 31 predicted proteins | sample MGYA00520623_ERZ1034976 | MGnify/ENA primary metagenome ERZ1034976 (study PRJEB33766, sample SAMN09781774) | gut metagenome | biome: gut microbiome | host: Homo sapiens | place: Madagascar | study: EMG produced TPA metagenomics assembly of the PRJNA485056 data... | reverse complement strand
CGCCCCGGCCCCATCAAGCACGACTAAGCAAGCTGAATCACAACATTCTATGCAAACAAACCGCTCCGCAAGGGGCGGCTTTGTCATAATTTTGGACAAACCGTGCAGAAAAAGCTGAAAAATAAGGCAAAACGCAAAACTTTTTGGCGCTTTCCACTTGTCTGCTTTTCGACGAAGTAGTATAATAAAGCCATATGGCATATGATAACCATCTTGCTCATTGAATAAACAGGAGGTCAATGTATGGCAGCTAATAAGCCAGGCAAGGAAGCAATCCTTGCAGCATTTTTTGATGAGGGGAACTATTCTCCTCTGTTTACTGACGGTGCCGTCAGCGCAGCGTTCGGCTGTGCCAATGGCCAAAGCGTTTATGCCGTTTACCAGAACGGGGAACCCGTTGGCGCGGCAGATCTGGATAAAACCACTCGCGTGCTGAAAATGGCCGCTGAGACCGGCAATCCCGTTGTAACGTTCTACAATTCTACCGGCGCTAAGCTGGAAGGCGGCTTGGAGCTGCTGAACGCAAACTCCCGCCTGACCGCTGAGATCGCCCGCATCTCCGGCGTTGTGCCTCAGGTTGCCGTTGTTACCGGTACCTGCGCCGGCACCAGCGCTGTGCAGGCCGCCGCAGCTGATGTCTGCATCATGGCAGCTGACGCTGAGCTGTTCCTGACCGCTCCTTTCAATGCAGAGGACAAGGTCAAGGCTGCCGGCTCTGCTGAGTTTGCCGCCAAGGCAGGCGTTGCCGCTATCGTGGAAGAAGATGCCGTCAAGGCAGCTTCCGCCGCTGCCCGCGTTGTGGGTATGTTGCCGGCCAACAACCTGGCTGGCCCCGCTGTGTTTGATTTCGAAGCTCCCGCCGCTGCGCTCAACCTGGTCAAGTATGATGCCAAGAGCGCTGCCGAGGCTATTGCCGATGCAGGCAGCCTGACCGAGCTGTACGCTGGTTATGGCCGCAACATCTATACCGCACTTGGTTCCGTCAACGGCCAGGCTGTCGGTATCGTTGCTACCGCCAAGGGTACCCTGTGCCACAAGTGCACCGCTAAGGCAGCCCGTTTTGTGCGTCTGTGCGATGCTTACAGCATTCCCGTTGTGACTGTTGTCAACACTGAAGGCTTTGTCAAGAGCGAAGGCGACGACCAGGCTGGCGGCATCCGCCAGGCTGCCCGTATGGCTGGCGTTTATGCCGAAGCTACCACCGTTAAGGTCGCAATCCTTGCCGGTGAGGCTGTTGGCCCCATCTACACCGTCTTTGCAGCTTCCGCTGACTGGCGTATTGCTGTGGACGGCTGCACCGTTGCCCCGCTGGCACCGGAAACCGCCGCTACCGTTCTGTACAAGGACGAGATCTTTGCTTCTGACAACATCCAGCAGGCTACCAAGCAGAAGGCTGCTGCCTACAAGGCCGAACAGTGCAGCGCAGTTGCCGCTGTTGCCAACGGCGCTGCCGATGCCGCTGTAAAGGCTGCTGATGTGCGTGCTGCTGCCGCACAGGCCTTGGATATGCTGGCCACCAAGCGCACCACCCGTTTGCCTAAGAAACACGGCAACATCACCCTGTAATATTTAAGGAGGATCCTTTTTATGAAAAACCTGACTGTTACCGTGAACGGCGTTGCTTACAACGTTACCGTTGAAGAAAACACCAACGGCGCTGCTCCTGTTGCTGCTGCCCCGGCTGCCGCTCCGGCACCCGCCGCTGCACCTGCTCCGGCTGCTGCACCTGCCGCACCCGCTGCCGCTGGTTCTGTTCCTGTCAACGCTCCCATGCCGGGCACCATCCTGGACATCAAGGTCAAGGCAGGCGCTGCTGTTAAGGCTGGCGATGTTGTCATGATCCTCGAAGCCATGAAGATGGAAAACGAGATCAGCGCACCGCAGGACGGCACCATTGCCAGCATTGACGTTCGCAAGGGCGATACCGTCAACTCCGGCGATGTGCTGTACACCATGGGCTGATAAAGCGTAAACGATCCCGAACGTTAAAAAATGAGGTGAACGAGATTGGCTAAGAAACCTGTTAAGATTACCGAAGTCGTTCTGCGTGATGCGCATCAGTCTTTGCTGGCCACCCGTATGACGATGGATGAAATGCGTCCCATCCTGCCCGAAATGGACAAGATCCCGTACTTCTCTGTGGAGTGCTGGGGCGGCGCAACGTTTGACTCCTGCATCCGCTTTCTGGACGAAGATCCGTGGGAGCGTCTGCGCATCCTGCGTAAAGAACTGCCGCATCAGAAACTGCAGATGCTGTTCCGCGGCCAGAACATGCTGGGCTACCGCCCCTATGCTGACGATGCCGTTCAGTACTTTGTACAGAAGAGCGTTGCCAACGGCATTGATGTGATCCGTATTTTCGATGCTCTGAACGACCCCCGCAACCTGAAGACTGCCATCGAGGCAGCCAACAAGGAAAAGGCACATGTTCAGGCCTGCATCAGCTACACCCTGAGCCCGGTGCATAACAACGAGTATTTTGCCAAGTATGCCAAGACCCTGGAAGAGATGGGCGCAGACTCTATCTGCATCAAGGATATGGCAGGCCTGCTCAAGCCCTACACCTGCGCCGAGCTGGTGAGCGAGCTGAAGAAGACCGTCAGCATCCCTGTTGACATCCACAGCCATTACACCGCCGGTCTGGCCTCCATGTCCATCCTGAAGGGCATCGAAGCCGGTGCTGACATTGTGGATACCGCCATGAGCCCGCTGGCTCTGGGCACTTCCCATATGCCGACTGAAAGCCTGGTCGCCGCCCTGCAGGGCACCGATTATGACACCGGCCTTGACCTGAACCAGCTGAATGTTGTGCGTGCTTACTTCGCCAAACTGCGCGAAAAGTACATCGCCAACGGCCAGATCAATCCGAAGAGCCTGGGCGTTGATGCCAACACCCTGCTGTACCAGGTTCCGGGCGGCATGTTCTCCAACATGCTTAAGCAGCTCAAGGACGCTGGCAAGGAAGATAAGCTGGACGAAGTTCTGGCCGAAATCCCCCGCGTGCGTGAGGATGCCGGTTACCCGCCGCTGGTCACCCCGACCTCCCAGATCGTTGGCACTCAGGCTGTGTTCAACGTCATCATGGGCGAGCGCTACAAGATGGTCACCAAGGAGTTCAAGGGCCTGGTCCATGGCGATTACGGCAAGACTCCCGCTCCCATCAAGAAGGAATTCAGCGACTTTATCCTGAAGGGTGAAGAGCCCATTACCTGCCGCTTTGCTGATACCCTTGCCCCCGAAATGGACAAGCTGAAGGCCGAAGCTGCCAAGTATGCCATCCAGGAAGAGGACGTTCTGACCTACGCTATGTTCCCGCAGGTCGCTCCCAAGTTCTTCGAAAAGCGCAATGCCCGTATGCACGGTGTGGACGCTCTGCATGCTGACTATGAGAACAAGTCTCATCCGGTCTGATTCCGGCTGCGCTGAATAAGCAATAAGCAACACCCGCAGGTGTAAGCCACTTGGCCGATCCCTGCGGGTGTTTTTGTATATTTGCTTTGTTGTCAGGCATAACTTGGGTGCGCATTTCAAATATCACATGGAATTAAGCCCAAAACGTACCCCCCGTAGTAGTGCGTTAAGGCTAAAACTTTACCTTTTTGCTCTATCTAAAAAATTAGAGCCGCTTCGTAACAAAGCCAAATGGAGAAAGTCTCCAAATCATAAAAAGTAAAGCTTTAGAATTACCACACTAGTAGGGGCACATCGTGCACCCGCTGCCTAAAAATTCACCGAAAAATCGGTTGTATAACGAACATCCCAAAAATATCCGCCGCCGCCCCGCGAATCATTCTAAAATATCACAATGCTAAAAACGATTACGGACGATAAATAACGGCGAACCAACCGTATCCTAAGCCAACGGCACTCCTTTATTCCTGTCCCGGCTTCCTCTCCAACGCATCAAACTGCTTTACAATCTCCGGGTCTGCCAGCTTGATGACCTTGCCGGAAAGATAATGCAGCGTGTTTTCCTCCGGGATGTTCCCGAACGTCAGCCGCTGGGCACACAGTGCCTGCGTCTTAAACCCGGTTTTCTCGTTCATGTTGCGGTTGCCGTACTTGATGTCGCCCAGCACTGGGTGCCCCAGGTAGGCCAGGTGAGCACGGATCTGGTGCGTGCGGCCGGTAATCAGCCCAATGCGGCAGAGCGCAAACGGCCCAATGCAGCGGATCACCGTTACATCGGTGATGATTTTTTTGTACCCTTCGCTTTCATGGGCATGGATGCGCACCTTGTTGCCTTTTTCGCTGTGCTGCAGCCAGGCAACATGCCGCCCGGCTGGCGGAGCACCGATGGTAATGGTCAGGTACTCCTTCTTCATCCAGTCGTTGCGGATGATCTCGTTCATATCCCGCAGGGCCGTGTATTTTTTCGCGGCAATCACAAGCCCCTCGGTGCCGCGGTCCAGCCGGTTGCAGATGGCGGGTGCAAAGCGGTTTTCAGCCTTGGGATCATATTCGCCGCTGGCCTGCAGCTGGGCACAAAAGGCATCCACCAGGTTGGCATCGCCGGTGCGGTCGCTGTGGCACAGCAGGTGGGCGGGCTTGTACAGCACCGCAATATTTTCGTCCTGATAGATCACCTTGACCGGCGGCTGGCGGCGCGGCGGCTTTTTGGCCGGGAACACCGGTTTTTCGGGGAAGAACTCATCGTTGATATACAGCTCGATCACATCACCGCTGCTCAGCCGGGTGTCCGCTTCACCGCGCTTGCCGTTCACCTTAATGCGCTTGTTGCGGAAACTTTTATACAGCAGGCTGCGCGGCATGTCCCTGGTCACGCTTTCCACAAAGCGGGAAAGCCGCACGCCGTTTTCGTTTTCGCCTGCGATAAACTTTTTCATGGGGGTCACATCCTCTTTGCAATCTTCAAACAATAGTATATAATAAGAACAGCCAAAGGTAAAGGATGTGCGCCCATGCCGGAAAAGAAAACCACCAATTCGATCCATGAAGAGCACCGTGCCCGCATGCAGGAGCGCGTTGCCCGCGATGGCTTAACCAGCCTTGCCGCGCATGAGGTGCTGGAATATCTGTTGTACTTTTCCATTCCGCGCCGGGATACCAACCCCTTGGCCCACCGCCTGATCCAGCATTTTGGCGGATTTTGCCAAGTGCTGGATGCCAGCGAGGAAGAATTGATGCAGGTGCAGGGCATTGGCCCCGCCAGCGCAAGACTGCTGCATTCCTTCCGGGATGTTGCCCGCTTTTACCAGATCCAAAAGCACAAGGAACACCCTGTTCAGCTGCGCAACGCTGAAATGTGCTGCGAGTATATCCGCCCGCTGTTCAGCGACCCCAAGCGGGAAGAATTTTATATGATCGCCATGAATGACGATTATGTCCCGCTCAAAGAAATTTACATTGCATCGGGCATTCCCAACCGCGTGCAGTTTGATACCCACAAACTGCTGCGAGATGCCGTTGCCAGCCAGTGCACCTGTGTGGTGCTGGCGCATAACCATCCGTCCGGTTTGGCGGCGGCTTCCAATGCGGATCTGCTTGCCACGCAGGCCATTATCCTGGCATTGGGCCAGGTTGGCATTGATGTGCTGGATCATGTGATTTTGACGCCTACCGACTGGTTCAGCATGGCAGAGCATGGCCGTGTGCCGCAGTATAACCCCGGTACCGGCCAGCTGCTGTTTGCCGCCCGTGCCACCTGGCCGATGGAACCGGAGAAGCCCAAACAAATCAAGCGCTGAATGCGCCTCAAGCACAAAGCAAACCCGGCATGTCCCGCGGGCGCAAGGCAGCAGGGGTTGCCTTGAACCATACAAAACAAATAAAAAATGCCGCCCCGTAAAAGGGGCGGCAAAGTTATGCCGTTTGTGCGGCGCTTATGTTAAGTTTAAGCTGCCAGCTTATGCTTCCGGGATCAGCACGCCGTACCCGCCATCAGCGCGGCGGTAAACGACCTGGATCTTGTCGTTCTCGGTGCTGTGATATAGGAAAAAGCTGTGCCCCAGCAGGTCCATCTGCAAAATGGCTTCCTCAGTGCTGCAGGGCTTCAGGGCAAAGTGCTTTTCGCGCACAATATCCATGCTTTCTTCCGGCTCGGTAGCGGGCATTTCCGCTGCGGCGGCGGTCAGCTTGGTGCCAAGGCGCTTACGGTACTTTACCACGCGGCGGGTCAGCAGATCGACGGCGTCGGCCAGGGCATCTTCCATGCGCTCATCCGTTTTTTCGGCGCGCATGGCCAGATCCTTGCTGCGCAGCATGATCTCAACGGTCTGCCCGCTTTTTTCTACCGTGACGGTAACCTGTGCCTGTGCTTCGTCAGGGAAAAACTTGTCCAGCTTCGCAAGCCTCTTTTCCGCATTTTCGATAAAGCTCGGTTTGAGCGTAACGCGACGGCCGGTACATGTAACTTTCATAGGACAACCTCCCTTTGTTTTGGGTGCCCAGCACCCTTGCCAGAAAGCCCGCTGCCAACTTGGCTTCATTTTCGACAGCTGCTTCCTGTACCTCTATTATAGCAAATCTATACAAAAAGTCAAAATGTTTTTGCGGACGAATTGAAAATTTTGTAAAATGTTCACAACTTGCCGCACTCATCCAGAAAAGGACGAATTCATGGATAAATTTTCCGTTTTGCAGCAATACTTCGGCCACAGCAGCTTCCGCCCCGGTCAGGAACAGGTGGTGGATGCCATTGTTTCCGGCCAGGATGTCCTCGGCGTTATGCCCACCGGCGCAGGCAAATCTGTTTGTTACCAGGTTCCGGCCATGCTGATGCCGGGGCTTACGCTGGTCATTTCACCGCTGATTTCCCTGATGCAGGACCAGGTTGCCGCCCTGGAAGAGGAGGGCGTGCATGCTGCCTGCCTGAACTCCGCCCTGCCGGAAGGGCTTTACAGCACCATTTTGCGTGCCGCGCTGGAGGGGGACTATAAAATTCTATACGTTGCCCCGGAACGCCTGCTGACGGACAGTTTCTTATACCTTGCCATGCACGCCCGCATCGCTTTTGTGGCTGTGGACGAAGCCCATTGTGTATCCCAATGGGGGCAGGATTTCCGTCCCAGCTACCTGAAAATTGCCGAATTCATCTCCCGTCTGCCGTACCGCCCGGTCATTGGTGCGTTCACGGCAACGGCAACGGAACAGGTCAAGCAGGATATCATTGCCCTGCTGCAGCTCAACCAGCCTTTTACGCTGACCACCGGCTTTGACCGCCCCAACCTCTATTTTGGTGTGGCCCGCCCGCGGGATAAAGAACGCTATATTGAAGAATATATCCTCGACCACCGGGACCGCAGCGGCATTGTTTACTGCGCTACCCGCAAATCGGTGGAGTCTGTCTGTAAGGAGCTGCGATCCGTTGGCATTTCCGCCACCCGTTATCATGCGGGCCTTACCCCGGAGGAGCGCAGCAAAAATCAGGAAGATTTTGTCTATGACCGCAAGCGGGTCATGGTTGCAACAAACGCCTTCGGCATGGGCATAGATAAATCCAATGTCAGCTTTGTGCTGCATTATAATATGCCAAAAAATCTGGAAAACTACTATCAGGAAGCGGGGCGTGCCGGGCGCGATGGCGAGCGCGCCGAGTGCATCCTGCTGTTCTCTTTGGGGGATGTGCAGACGGCAAAATATTTTATCCAGAACTCCCACGATAACGACGAGCTGACCCCTGAACAGGCCGAAGCCGCCGCCAGGCGGGACCGCGAGCGGCTGGACGTGATGGTGGGGTACTGCAAAACCACCCGCTGCCTGCGCAGCTATCTGCTGGATTATTTCGGCGAGCACCACACCGGCGGCTGCGGTAACTGTTCCAACTGCACCGGCGAGTTTGTGCAGACCGATATAACCACCGAAGCACAGAAGATCCTTTCCGGCGTGGCGCGCATCCAAAAGCGTTGGCCCGGCGGGCTGGGTGTTGTGGCGCTGGTGCAGATGCTGCGCGGCGCCAAGGACCAGAAAACCCTGGAGCGCGGGCTGGACCAGTTCCCGACCTATGGCATCATGCGGGATGTGCCGCCCCAGCGCATGCGCCTTTACCTGGATGCATTGCAGGAACAGGGCTACCTGGCCGAAACCGGCGGTGAGTTCCCGGTCATCACCCTGACAGCCAAGGCTCCGGCGGTGCTTTTCCACGGTGAGCAGGTTACCATGCAGGAGCGCGCCGCCACCGCGCAGGAAACCCAGGCCAAGCGCCGTGCTTCCCGCAAAAAGACGGCTGCCCGCACCGCACTTTCGGAAGCGGACGATTCGCTGCTGGCAAGCCTGAAAACTCTGCGCAGCGAACTGGCCCAGAAAAACCACGTTCCGGCATATATCGTGTTCAACAATGTCAGCCTGGACGAGATGGCCGAGCTTAAGCCGCGCACCATGGGGGATTTCCGCCGCATTTCCGGCGTCGGCGATGCAAAAGCTGCCAAATATGGTGAGGCATTCATTAAGCATATTGCCAAATGGGTGCGCGAACACCCGGAGGAAGAATAAGCCGAAATGCTGCTGCCGGATGCAGCCCCGGCAGCAGCGCATAAAAGGCATAAAAAGCCGCAAAATGCCTTTAGGCAATACCGCACAATTCCCGCCTGACGGCTTAAGCACCGCTCCGGCGGCTGCGGCACGGCAACTGCGTTGCCAAAATGCTCGATAATACACAAAGTATTATCTGCGCTTTTGGCTTAGCGGCTGCCGCACCTCGCTCGCCGTATCGGCACTTAGAATTATGCGGTATTGCCTTTACAATTAAAAAGATCTATACTATAATGAAACAACAGCAAGTTGTATAAGACGAACTTAAGTTGTAAATAAACGACCAACAGCAGGGGAGGTCCGCTATGCCGGAGCAACAGGAAAATCAAACCGAGGTGTTCCACCTCAAAGCACCGTTCAAACCGACTGGCGACCAGCCCCAGGCTATTGAAGCGCTGGTGCAGGGCCTGAAAGCAGGGGATAAAGGTCAAACTTTGCTGGGCGTTACCGGCTCCGGCAAAACCTTTACGATGGCCAATATCATTGCACAGTGCAACCGCCCCACACTGATTCTGGAACCAAACAAAACCCTGGCCAGTCAGATCTGCACCGAGATGCGCGGATTTTTCCCCGATGATGCGGTGGAATATTTTGTGAGCTATTACGACTATTACCAGCCGGAAGCCTACATCCCCTCCACCGATACCTATATTGAAAAAGACAGCGCCATCAATGATGAGATCGACCGCCTGCGCCATTCGGCCACGGCGGCACTGTCGGAGCAGCGCAATGTTATCATTGTGGCGTCGGTTTCCTGCATTTATTCCTTGGGCGACCCTATCGATTACCGCAGCATGGTCATCAGCCTGCGCCCCGGTATGCAGATGGAGCGGGACGAGCTCTGCCGCCGCCTGGTCAAGCTGCAATATGAACGCAACGATATGAACTTTATCCGCAATAAGTTCCGCGTTCACGGCGATATTGTGGATATCCACCTTGCTTATAATGATGAATACGCCATCCGCGTCGAATTCTTCGGCGATGAAATCGACCGCATTTCCGAGTTTGATCCCCTGACCGGCGAGCGCAAAAATATTGTGCGCCATGTGGCCATTTTCCCCGCCAGCCACTATATCGTCGGCCCTGAAAAAATGAAAGAAGGTCTCGCCAAGATCCAGACCGAGATGGAACAGCAGGTGCAGGCCTTTACTGCAGAGGGCAAACTGCTGGAAGCCCAGCGCATCCAGCAGCGCACCCAGTACGATATGGAGATGCTACAGGAAGTTGGCATGTGCAAGGGCATCGAGAACTACTCTGCCGTGCTGTCCGGCCGTGCCCCCGGCTCCACCCCCACCACGCTGCTGGACTACTTCCCCAAAGATTTTATCCTGATGGTGGATGAAAGCCATGTGATGCTGCCGCAGGTCCGCGGCATGTTCGGCGGGGACTACAGCCGCAAAAAAACGCTGGTGGAATATGGCTTCCGTCTGCCCTCGGCGTTTGACAACCGCCCGCTGAAATTTGAGGAATTTGAATCCAAGGTCGGCCAGACGATCTTTGTCAGCGCTACCCCCGGCCCCTATGAACGGGAACATTCCAGCCGCGTGGCCGAGCAGGTCATCCGCCCCACCGGTCTGCTGGACCCCGTCATCATGGTGCGCCCGGTGGAAGGCCAGATCGAGAATCTGCTGGGCGAAATTTTGCAGCGCATCGACCGCGGCGAGCGTGCCCTAGTTACCACCCTGACTGTCAAAATGGCCGAGGACCTGACCGACTACCTGGAAGAACACGGCGTGCACACCAAGTATATGCACCACGAGGTGGATACCTTTGAGCGCATGGAGATCATCAAGGACCTGCGCACCGGTGCCATTGATGTGATTGTCGGCATCAACCTTCTGCGCGAGGGCCTGGACCTGCCGGAAGTTTCGCTGATCGCCATTCTGGATGCCGACAAAGAGGGCTTCCTGCGCAGCGAAACCAGCCTGATTCAGACCATTGGCCGCGCGGCCCGCAACGCAAACGGCGTGGTGCTGATGTACGCCGATGAAGTAACCCCCAGCATGGAGCGCGCCATCATGGAAACCGAGCGCCGCCGTGCCATCCAGGATGCCTACAACAAAGAACACGGCATTACACCAAAAACTATCGTGAAAGCCATCGGCGACGGGCTGGAAATCAGCATGAGCGAAGAAAACAAAAAGATGCGCCAGCACCGTATGAGCCGCGCTGAACGCGAACAGACCATTACCCGCCTGACCCGCGAGATGAAAGAAGCCGCCCGCCTGCTGCAGTTTGAGCACGCCGCATTCCTGCGTGATGAGATTGAAAAGCTGCAGCGCGGGGAGGACCCTACCGCCGATACCAGCACCCGCCGCGCCGCTGAAAAACAGCGCAAAACGGGCAAGGGGAGAAGGAGCTATAAAAAGTGAGCAACATTCAAATTGATGCCAGCAACCGCATTACGATCAAGGGCGCGCGGGAGCATAACCTGAAAAACGTTAACCTGGTTCTGCCGCGCAACAAGCTGATTGTTATGACGGGCCTTTCCGGCTCCGGCAAGTCCAGCCTGGCCTTTGATACCATCTTTGCGGACGGCCAGCGCCGCTATATGGAAAGCCTTTCCAGCTATGCCCGCATGTTCCTGGGCCAGATGGAAAAGCCCGATGTGGACGAAATCACCGGCCTTTCCCCGGCGGTTTCCATTGACCAGAAAACCACCAGCCACAACCCGCGTTCCACCGTGGGTACCGTGACGGAAATTTATGATTATCTCCGTTTGATGTATGCCCGCATCGGCGTTCCGCACTGCCCGGTCTGCGGACGCGTCATCAGCCAGCAAACGGTGGACGAGATGGTAGACGAGGTGCTTAAACTGCCGGAACGCACCCGCTTCCAAGTGCTGGCCCCTGTTGTGCGGGGCCGCAAAGGCACCCAGGCCAAGGAGCTGGACGCTGCCCGCCGCGGCGGTTACGCCCGCGTGCGCATTGACGGCAACATGTATGATCTGGACGAAGAGATCAAGCTGGAAAAGAATATCAAGCATACCGTTGAAATCGTCGTGGACCGCCTGTCCATCAATGATACGGTGCGCGGCCGCCTGGCCGATTCTATTGAGACTGCTGTTGCCCTGACCGGCGGCCTTGTCATCATTGATGTTATCGGCGGCGAACCGATGGAGTTCAGCCAGAACTATGCCTGCCCGGAGCACGGTGTTTCCATTGACGAACTTTCCCCCCGCATGTTCAGCTTTAACAATCCCTTTGGCGCCTGTGAAACCTGCACCGGCCTGGGCACCTTTATGAAGGTGGACCCGGCCCGCGTGATTCCGGATCCGCGCAAGTCCATCCGCGAAAGTGCCATCAAGGCCAGCGGCTGGTATTATGCGGAGGGTTCCATCTCTGAAATGTATTACAAAGCGCTGGGCAAGCGCTATGGCTTTACGTTGGATACCCCCATCCAGGAGATGAGCAAAGAAGCCGTGCACGCCATCCTGTATGGCACCGGAACTGAAAAAATCGAGATGCAGCGCGAGAATATGTTTGGCTCCGGCACCTATATGAACACGTTTGAGGGCATTATCCCCAACCTGGAGCGCCGCTTCCGTGAAACAGGCAGCGAGTGGGTCAAGGAGGAAATCGCCCTTGTCATGTCCAGCGAGGAGTGCCCCACCTGCCACGGCCAACGCCTGAAGCCCACCAGTCTCGCCGTCACGGTGGGCGGCATCAACATCGCCCAGTTCTGCGATATGAGCGTGAACGAGGAGCTGGAATTTATTCAGACGGCAAAAGTGTCCGAGCGGGATGAAGTCATCGCTGCCTCCATCTTCAAAGAGGTCAAAGAGCGTCTGGGCTTTTTGAAGAGCGTGGGTCTGGGGTACTTGACCCTGTCTCGCGGCGCATCGTCCCTTTCCGGCGGCGAAAGCCAGCGCATCCGCCTGGCGACCCAGATCGGCAGCGCACTGACCGGTGTGCTGTATGTGCTGGATGAACCCAGCATCGGCCTGCACCAGCGCGATAACGATAAGCTGATTGCCACCATGAAGCGCCTGCGCGACCTGGGCAACACCCTGATTGTAGTAGAGCACGATGAGGACACCATGCGCCAGGCGGACTATATTGTGGATGTCGGCCCCGGTGCCGGTGTGCATGGCGGCGAGATCGTGGCCGCCGGCAGTGTGGAGGACATTTGCAATGCCCCGCGCAGTGTGACCGGCGAGTACCTTTCCGGCCGCAAATTTGTGGAAGTTCCCACCGCCCACCGCTCCGGTAACGGTAAAATGCTCACGGTGGTCAAAGCGCGGGAAAACAACCTGCAAAACATTACCGTGGATTTTCCCCTTGGCAAAATGATCTGCGTGACCGGTGTTTCCGGTTCCGGCAAGTCCACGCTGGTCAATGAAATTTTGTATAAGTCGCTGGCCGCAGCGCTCAACGGCGCCCGCAGCCGCCCCGGCCAGTGTGACGAAGTTCAGGGTATGGAATGGATCGATAAGGTCATCGGCATTGACCAGTCGCCCATTGGCCGCACCCCGCGCTCCAACCCGGCCACCTACACCGGTGTGTTCGGTGATATCCGCACCCTCTTCTCCAACACCCAGGATGCCAAACAGCGCGGTTACGGCCCCGGCCGGTTCAGCTTCAACGTCAAGGGCGGCCGCTGCGAAGCCTGCGAGGGCGGCGGCATTGTGCAGATCGAAATGCACTTTCTGCCGGATATTTACGTCCCCTGCGATGTCTGCAAGGGCAAGCGCTATAACCGCGAAACGCTGGAAGTAAAATATAAAGACAAAAACATCTCCGATGTGCTGGATATGACGGTGGAGGAAGCCTGCAATTTCTTTGCCAACCAGCCCAAAATTGCACGCAAACTGCAAACCCTGCAGGAAGTCGGCCTTGGCTATGTGCAGCTGGGCCAGTCGGCCACCACACTTTCCGGCGGCGAAGCCCAGCGTGTCAAGCTGGCCAACGAGCTTGCCCGCCGCGATACCGGCAAAACCGTCTATATTCTGGACGAGCCTACCACCGGCCTGCACATTGCCGATGTGCACCGCCTGGTCAAGGTGCTGGATAAGCTGGCCGATGCGGGCAACACCGTGATCGTGATCGAGCATAACCTGGATGTGATCAAGCGTGCCGACTATATCATCGACCTGGGGCCGGAGGGCGGCAGCGGCGGCGGTACCATTGTGGCAACCGGTACGCCGGAACAGGTGGCCCAGAACCCGAACTCCTTCACCGGCCAGTACCTGAAACCCGTGCTGGAGCACGCCTGGAAACTGCAGGGCACAGCTCCGGCCCCCGTGCCGGAAGAGCCGGGACGTCCGGCGCCTGCAGAGGAAAAAGCCTCCGCCCAGCCGCCGCGCAAACGCAAAAAAGCAGACAAAAAATAACCACAACAGGGAACTTTGTGCAGCAAAAACGCAAAATTGGATTTGACAATTCCTGTCAACCTGTGGTTTAATTATCTTTACGCGCCTGAAAAAGTAAAATTCTGCGCGCACAGGGGTACGCAGCAGCGTGATTCCCTGCATCCAAAAACGGGAGGGAACTGCCGAATGGCAAAAAAGAAGGAAGAATACGGCAACGAAAGCATCAAGAGCTTAAAAGGTGCAGACCGTGTGCGCAAGCGCCCGGCCGTTATCTTTGGCTCTGACGGTGTGGAAGGCTGTGCCCATTCCATTTTTGAGATCGTATCCAACTCCATCGACGAAGCGCGTGACGGCCACGGCAACAAAATCAACGTTACCCTTTACCCGGATCACTCTGTGGAAGTAGAGGACTTTGGCCGCGGTATCCCCGTCGATTACAATAAAGCTGAAGAACGCTGGAACTGGGATCTTGTGTTCTGCGAACTGTACGCGGGAGGCAAATATGGCGAGGGTAGCGGCAACTATGACTTCTCCCTTGGCCTGAACGGCCTTGGCCTTTGCGCCACCCAGTATTCCAGCGAATGGATGACTGCGGATATTTACCGCGATGGCATGCACTATCACCTGGATTTCAAAAAAGGTGAGAATGTCGGCGGGCTGAAAAAAGAGCCGTTCACCGGCCGCCGCACCGGCTCCGTCATCCGCTGGAAACCGGACACCGATGTGTTTACCGACATCAATGTTCCGGCGGATACCTTCAAGGATATGCTGCGCCGCCAGGCCGTTGTCAATGACGGTGTGACTCTCGTGTTCAACGACCGCACGGGCGAACGTGCCGAAAAAATCGAATATTTCTATGAGCATGGCATTCAGGACTATGCCAATGAGATCGCCGGTGAGGGAACTCTGACCCCGGTGCATTTCTGCTCCGGTTCCGCAATCGGCCGCGACCGTGATGATCAGCCGGAATATCAGGTCAAAATGAACGTGGCGTTCTGCTTTTCCAATGCGGTGCAAACGCTGGAATACTATCACAACTCCTCGTGGCTGGAGCACGGCGGCAGCCCGGACCGCGCTGTCCGCCTGGCCTTTGTCAACCAGATCAACAACTGGCTGAAAAATAAGGGTCTGTACAAGAAAAACGAAAGCTCCATCACCTTCAATGATGTGCAGGACTGCCTGATTCTGGTTTCCTCCAGCTTCTCCACCCGCACCAGCTACGAGAACCAGACCAAAAAGGCCATCACCAACAAGTTTGTGGCCCAGGCCATGACGGAGTTCCTCAAGCACCAGCTGGAAGTCTACTTTGTGGAGCACCCGGACGAAGCCGAAAAAGCCTGCAAGCAGGTGCTAATCAATAAGCAAAGCCGCGAGCACGCTGAAAAAGCGCGTGTGTCCATCAAAAAAACAATGACCCAGCAGATGGACCTGGCCAACCGCGTGCAGAAATTTGTGGACTGCCGCACCAAGGATGCCACTCGCCGCGAACTGTACATCGTGGAGGGCGATTCCGCTATGGGCGCGGTCAAACAGAGCCGCGATTCGGAGTTCCAGGCTATCATGCCCATTCGCGGCAAGATCCTGAACTGCCTGAAGGCCGATTACGCCCGCATTTTCAAGTCTGACATTATCACAGACTTGATCCGCGTGATGGGCTGCGGCGTGGAGCTGGGCGGCAGCCACAATAAGGACCTGGCTACCTTTAATCTGGACAACCTGCGCTTTAACAAGATCGTCATCTGTACCGATGCTGATGTGGACGGTTATCAGATCCGCACCCTGGTGCTGACGATGCTCTACCGCCTGACCCCCACCCTCATCAATCAGGGGTATGTGTATATCGCGGAATCCCCACTGTATGAGATCAACACCAAAAATAAGACCTATTTTGCCTATACCGAGCCGGAAAAGGCCGATATCATGAAGCGGATCGACGGCCAGAAGTTTACCATCCAGCGCTCCAAAGGTCTGGGCGAAAACGACCCCGAAATGATGTGGCTGACCACCATGAGCCCCGAAAGCCGCCGCTTAATTAAAGTTCTGCCCACCGATGTTCAGCGCACGGCGGAGGTGTTTGACCTGCTCCTGGGCGATAACCTGCAGGGCCGTAAGGAGCACATTGCGGAGCACGGCGCTGAATATCTGGACGATCTGGATGTATCTTAATCAGGGGAGGAAAGAGCAAAATGGCAAAAAAAGCAACCAAAAAGAAAGCCGCCCCTGCCCGCCCGCAGCTGGGCGATAACGTCGAGATCCTCTCTGCCGGTGAGGTCATCGAAAGCCCCATTACCGATACGCTGGAAACAAACTACATGCCTTACGCCATGAGCGTTATTGTTTCCCGCGCGCTGCCGGAAATTGACGGCTTCAAGCCCGCCCACCGCAAACTGCTGTATACCATGTACGGCATGGGCCTGCTGAAAGGCGCCCGCACCAAAAGCGCCAACATCGTGGGAAGCACCATGCACCTGAACCCCCACGGCGATGCCGCTATTTACGACACCATGGTGCGTATGGGCCGTTCCAACGAAAGCCTGCTGGTGCCCTTTGTGGACTCCAAGGGTAACTTTGGCAAGGCATACAGCCGCGATATGGCTTACGCCGCCGCTCGTTACACCGAGGCAAAGCTGGAACCCGTGTGTGAAGAGCTGTTCCGCGATATCGACAAGGATACCGTGGATTTTGTGCCCAACTATGACGGCACCACCACCGAACCGACGATGCTGCCGGTCACCTTCCCGACCATTCTGGCCAACAACACACTGGGCATTGCGGTCGGTATGGCGTCCAACATCTGTTCCTTCAACCTGGTGGAGCTCTGCAATGCAACCATCGCCCTGATGAAAGACGACCAGGCGGACCTGGCCCAGCTGATGCCCGCGCCGGATTTTGTCGGCGGCGGTTCCATCCTGTATGATGCCGCCGAGATGCAGAATGTGCTGGAAAAAGGCCGCGGCAGCATCCGCGTGCGCGCCCAGTGGGCTTACGATAAAGAGAACAACTGCATCGACATCACCCGCATTCCGCCGACCACAACGGTGGAAGCCATCATGGATAAGATCACCGAGCTGGTCAAACTGGGCAAGATCCGTGAGATCAGCGATATGCGTGATGAAACCGACCTGAACGGCTTGAAGCTGACCATCGACCTCAAGCGCGGCCAGGACCCGGACAAGCTGATGGCGCGTCTGTTCAAGGCAACCCCGCTGGAGGACAGTTTTGCCTGCAACTTCAATGTGCTGATCGGCGGCCAGCCCCGCGTGTTGGGCGTGCGCCAGATTTTGTTGGAGTGGATCGCATTCCGCTCCGAATGCGTGCGCCGCCGCACCTACTATGATCTGCAGGGCAAGCAAAAGCGTCTGCACCTGCTGCGCGGCCTGGAAGCTATCCTGCTGGATATTGATAAGGCAATTGAAATTGTGCGCAACACTGCGGAAGAATCCGAGGTTGTGCCCAACTTGATGATCGGTTTTGGCATTGACGAAGTGCAGGCTGAGTATGTGGCGGAAATCAAGCTGCGCCACCTCAACCGTGAGTATATCCTCAAACGCACCGAGGAAATTGAGGAACTGGAAAAGGCGATCGCAGACTTGGAAGATGTTCTCAAACGCCCCGCCCGCATCCGCAAGATCATTATGACCGAGCTGGGCGATGTTGCCAAAAAGTATGGCAGCCCCCGCAAAACGGAAATTCTGTACGACCTGCCGGACGATTCTGCTGCCGATGAGCAGAACGAGATCCCGGATTACCCGGTCACGGTGTTCTTTACGCGGGAAGGCTACTTCAAAAAAATTACCCCGCAGAGCCTGCGCATGTCTGGCGAGCAGAAGCTGAAAGACGGCGACGAGGTGGTTTATACCAAAGAGACCACCAACAGCGCCGAGCTGCTCTTCTTTACCAACCATGCCCAGGTGTACAAATCCCGCGCATCGGAATTTGCCGATACCAAGGCCAGCGTGCTGGGTGATTATGTCGCTTCCAAGCTGGAAATGGAAGAGGGCGAAGTGCCGCTGTTCATGACGGTCACAGTCGATTACCGTGGTTACATGCTGTTCTTCTACCAGAACGGCAAGTGTGCAAAGATCCCGCTGGCCAGCTATATGACCAAGCAGAACCGCCGCAAGCTGCTGAAAGCCTATAGCGATAAGGAAGAACTTGCCGCAATGCTGCACATTGAGGAAGAAACCGAGCTGGCCGTCTTCACCAGCGGCGGCACTGGCGGCCCACGCTTGATCCTGGTCGGCAGTGCGCTGATCCCCGAAAAGGCTACCCGCGATACCGCCGGTATCAACATGGTAACGCTGAAAAAGAACGCCAGAATCGCCAAAGTGCGCCTGGCGGCGGGGCTGGAACTGAAAGACCCGCACCGCTACCGCGTGCGCACCCTGCCCGCAGCCGGCGCGCTGCTCCGCCAGGAGGACACGACCGAGCAGATGAGTCTGTAAGGAGCAAAAAAGGCAATGCAATCTTTTTCTGCACAAGGCAGGGTAAAGTTCTTGCATTTTGCTTTTTGGTATGTTATATTATAACCTGTATGAGAGTTAGGGCAGGCCGAAACATCCGTTTTGGCTGTGGCCTGAAAAGGAGTTGCTGTTAATCCATGACCGCTTATGAAATCGCGTTCGGCGTTGTGCTGATCATTGTTTCGGTTCTGATCGTTGTGTTCACTTTGTCCCAGACCCAGAAAGGGCAGGGCCTGTCTGCTGCCATTATGGGTGATAGCAGCTTTATGGCTGCCGGCCGCGAGCGTGGCCTGGATGCCAAGCTGGCCAAAGTGACCAAAATCTGCGGCGCTGTTTTCTTTGTAGCTACGCTGCTGGTTGGTGTGCTGAGCGCCCGCCTGTAATTGAATGAAAGGAGAACGGTCTGGCCAATTTTGTTGGCGTTCCGCTTTCCCTTATTCAGGAACCGTCAACGACCCGCCCAATACCGCGGGTCGTTTTTTATGGGAAAAATAAAAAGGTCACAATGGTGCAGGTGCTGCCGCGAAACCAAAGGCCACGCCTGCTATGGAAGGACCCTGCCGGGTGGCAGGGTGACGTAAACGAGGAGTAAAAACAAAGGCATGGGCCGTTGCCTGTGCCCAACCCAAAGGAGAAAACATGACACCATTACAGAAAAATATTCTTGCGGCGTGCAAGCGCCGCCCCCAGACTCTGCGTGAACTGCAGAATGCTTTGCAGGTGGATAATTCCCGCCTGCGCAACACCGTAACCGGCATGGTAGCTACCGGTATGCTGTCTGCCCGCAACGGTACCTATGTTCCGGGCTTTGCCGTGATGGAAAATACCGATGCCCCCGCTGGCATTCCCTGCACACTGGTCAAGCTGGCGGCCCGCTTCGGTTTTGCGTCCCGCGATGACGGCACCGGCGATATCTTTATTCCCGGCCGCGCCCTGCATGGTGCCATGCCGCAGGATAAAATCATCATCAAACTGTTCGACCACCCCCGTGTGGAGGGCAGCGCCGAGGGTGAAGTGGTGGAGGTGACCACCCCGCACAACACCTTTGCCGGTACCATTGTGCTGACTGAGGACGGCCGCCTTGCTGTGGAGCCGGACGGCTGCCGTGATGTGCGCATTGTGCTGGATAAGAAAGGCGTCAACGGCGCACAGCTGGGGGATAAGGTCGGTGCTATCCTGACCAACCGCGGCCAGCGCCATATGGACCACCGCTGCGCTGTTGCTGAGCGCTTCGGCACTTCCGACCGCGCAGCAGAGTGCGCCAAGGCTGTGCTGTATGGCCGTGATGTCCGCCAGGAATTCCCGGAGGAGGTATTGGCCGAAGCTCACGCATATGATAACGCTCTCATCGACCCCGCCGAAGCTGCCCACCGCGCCGACCTGCGCGGTCTGCCGATCTTTACCATCGACTCTGCCGAGACCAAGGATATCGACGACGCCATCAGCCTGATGAAGACCCAGAACGGCGGCTATGAGCTGGGTGTTCATATTGCGGATGTCAGCCACTATGTCCGCCCGGACACCGCGCTGGATAAGGAAGCTTATGAGCGCGCAACTTCCATCTATTACGCGGATAAAGTCATCCCCATGCTGCCCACCCAGCTTTCCAACGGCATCTGCAGCCTCAATGAAGGGGAGGAGCGCCTGGCGTTCTCCTGCCTGATGCAGCTGGATGAAAGCGGCAATATCCATAGCTATCAGTTCGTCAAGAGCGTCATCCGCAGCCGTGTCAAGGGCGTTTATAAAGAAATTAACGCTCTGTTGGACGGCTCCAATGACCCGGCTCTGGTGACGAAATATAAAGACGTTATGGCTCAGCTGCCCGCGATGACCGAGCTGTACGAAAAGCGCCTGGCTCTGCGCAAAGCACGCGGCGCGATGGAAATCGAATCCGATGAAGCCAAGTTGGTCATGGACGAGGAAGGCCGCTGCGTGGATATCGTCAAGCGCACCCGCGGTGTGTCGGAGTGCATGATCGAAGAGTTCATGCTGCTGGCCAACCAGTGCGCTGCCAATGCGGGCCGCACCCATCATGTGCCGTTTGTGTACCGTATCCATGAAGCCCCCGATGCCGAGCGCATGGAAAAGCTGAGCAACACCCTGAAAGCCTGCGGCCTGAACGTCCACTTTGCCGGGGAAGTGCCCACCCAGCTGGAGCTTTCTGCCATTCTGGACGAAACCCGCGGCCAGCCCATCCAGATCCCGGTCCACACCGGCATCCTGCGCAGCATGCAGAAAGCTCGCTACTCTCCGGAGCCGAAAGGCCATTACGGCCTGGTGCTGGCAGACTATGCCCACTTTACCAGCCCTATTCGCCGTTACCCGGACCTTGCCATTCATCGCATCCTGACGGATATGCTGGTGGGCAAGCCGGAGCAGGAGCTCATCAAGGATTATACCGGTTTTGCCACCCACGCCAGCGAGCAGTCCAGCCGCCAGGAAGTTTCCGCCGTACGCATTGAGCGCGATGTGGAGGACCTGTACAAGGCCGAGTATATGCACAACCACCTGGGCGAAGTCTACACCGGCACCGTGGCAGGCGTAACGCCGCGCGGCATTTTTGTGGCGCTGGAAAACACCGTAGAGGGCTTTGTGCCTGCCGCACAGCTCTGCAAGGGCGAAGCCACTGTGGTGGAGGGCGTCAGCATTCTGGACCCGCTGACCGGCAAACGCTGGATGCTGGGCGACCCCGTCAAAGTGCAGGTGGCCGGTGCCAACGTTGCCCTTGGCCGCATTGATTTTGACTATATGCCGCTGTAATCATAGTTTTTTATAAAAAGAGCAAACCAATAAAAGCAAAGCTGCCGTCCCGTACTGATATGTACCCGGTTTTCTGGACACGGGTAAAAATCGAATAATTAAGAATCCATCATGGATGCTTCTCTGAATGTAGAGGGAGGCATCCATTTTGTTTTAGGGCAATACCGCATAATTCTAAGTGCCGATACGGCGAGCGAGGTGCGGCAGATGCTAAGCCAAAAGCGCAGATAATACTGGATGTCTTATCGAGCATTTTGGCAACGCAGATGCCGTGCCGCAGCCGCCGGAGCGGTGCTTAAGCCGTAAGGCGGGAATTGTGCGGTGTTGCCTTAGCTTGAATTCTGCTGTTATTATAATAGTCGATATAATCAGCCAATGTGCCAAGAAAAATACACGAGACGATATAAATAAAAACTCCCCGGACAACATCCGAGGAGCCTTTATGCTCATGATAACCATATCCCCATAACCGCTTTTTGTCACAAAGATGGGTTCCTGCGTTTCGTGGCAGCGCTGCGAAATCGCATTGGTATTTTTCAGATCACGAATTGGGATAATTTCGGGCATAAGCTCAGCTCCTTTCGTGGCTTTATTGTGCCACAAAAAGGCCGCACTGGTAACATGTAAAACTGTAAAACAAAAAAGCTACATCCAAATTGAATGTAGCTTTTTTGTGGCGGAAAGAAAGGGATTCGAACCCTTGAGGGCTTTATGGGCCCTACACGATTTCCAGTCGTGCGCCTTAGACCAGCTCAGCCATCTTTCCATCTATTCTGCTGTATCGCCTCACCTGACGACGTGTTATATTATAGCAAGCACATCTGGGATTGTCAAGCAATATTTTGAAAAAAATCAATTTTTTTCAAATAAATTTTAAAAAAGGAAAAAAGAACATATGGAAGAAGTTTTTTGTAAAAATGATCTGAAATCCAAAGGAGGGTACAAGCACATGCCCTTTTTGCCGCAACCACAATATGGCATGAACTGCCCCGCAAACGCCCCGTTTGTGCAAGACATTTGTGCATACAGATGAAAATTGACATTTCTGTGACAAAGAGCTTGAAAAAATATGAACAGCGTGGTAAAACATAAGGGAACACGGCTCCGGCACCTTTTGGCTGGGGAGGCTGGGCGGATGGCAAGTGCCACTGTATGAACCAAAAAGCCATATCAGCTATGCCGTGCTGAAAAGGAGGCTCTATCATTATGTATCTATTCTTCCGGGATCTTGCAATCATATTGATTGCGGCTAAGTTTTTTGGCCTGATTGCCCGCAAACTCAAGGCACCCCAAGTGGTGGGCGAGATCATCGCCGGTTTGCTGATCGGCCCCTCTTTGCTGGGGGTTGTTCAGCTCAGCAATACCATCTCGGTCTTTGCGGAAATCGGCGTTATTTTGCTGATGTTCTCCACCGGCCTTGGCACCAACCTGAAGCAGTTGATGAAAGCCGGCCCCATTGCAACTCTGGTTGCCTGCGTGGGTGTTTTTGTTCCCTTGGTGGGCGGTACGCTGCTGTATGGTGCGTTCTATGGTCTGGGTGCTATCGGCAGTCCGGAATTTTATAAAGCATTGTTCATCGGCACCATTATGACGGCAACCAGCGTTTCCATCACGGTGGCAACCCTGCAGGAGCTTGGCCAGCTGAAAGGCTTCCTGGGCACCACCATCGTCAGCGCAGCCGTGATTGATGACGTTATCGGCATTGTAGTGCTTACCTGCGTTCTGGGGGCCGGTAGCGGCGAAGAAGGCGGTACCAGCATCGGCCAGGTGTTGATCAACACGGTGCTGTTCTTTGTGGTGGCGGTCATTGTCGGTTTTGTGCTGTACAAGGCCATGACCTGGCTGGATAACCGTAACCCCCACACCCAGCGCATTACCATTGCCAGCCTTGGCTTCTGCTTTGCCATGGCTTACATTGCAGAGCAGTACTTTGGCATTGCCGATATTACCGGTGCTTACATTGCTGGTATCGTGCTGTGCAACATTCATGATGCACCCTATGTGGAGCGCCGTGTCGAAATCAGCAACTATATGATGTTTGCTCCGGTGTTCTTTGCTTCCATCGGCCTCAAAACCGATATCAGCGGCCTGACTCCCGATATCCTGCTGTTCTGTGTCTGCTTTGTCATTGTGGCACTTATCACCAAGATCATTGGCTGCGGTCTTGCAGCAAAGATCTGCAAGTTCAACTGGGCAGATTCCCTCAAGGTTGGCGTTGGCATGATGACCCGCGGCGAGGTTGCTTTGATTGTGGCACAAAAGGGCCTTGCAGTCGGCATGGTGGACGCTGTCTACTTTACCGCTGTTATTCTGCTGATCATCGTATCTTCTGTTACCACTCCGCTTGCTCTGAAGACGCTGTTTGCCAAGCATCCTTCTAAGGATCACCCCAGCGCAGTGGCTGTGAATGAATCAGACAAAGCTTGAGTTATATACCGTCAAAATTGCACAAGTAAACAAATCCGGGCTGTGGAAATGATCCACAGTCCGGATTTGTTTTTTATTGTTTTATTGTTTATAATCAGTGGCGCACGAAGCCGCCCAGTTCATACTCATTGGTGTATCCGTTGGCAAGCGCCTTGGCGCGCAGCGCAGCGTAAAGCTCTGCGAAAGTGGCCTGTACATAAGGCTCCAGGAAGATGAAACCGATGCCAAAGGTAATGCTGCACAACAAGTACCAGCCAATAAAGGAAAGCTGGAGCACAAAGGTGTTCCACTTTTCACCGTCCATCATCTGCTTGCTCAGCTCCATGGCGCGGCAGGTGGTCAGGTAGGGGTTTTCGGCCATCAGGTAGCCGACCTGCATGTAGCAATAAGACCAGTAAATGCCGGGAATGATCAAAAGGGAACCCAGCGCAATTTTCAGGCTGGTCAGCAGCATAACTTTAACAACATTCAGATACGGGGTGCGGAAGATCGAAGTGACGGTGCTGAACGGTGTTGCCGACTGGCGGCTTTCCATAAAATAGCGGTTGCGGCCGACTGTCAGCGGGTTGATGAGGAACGCTGCCCAGCATAGGCCGATTGCGGCAGCGATCAACATTACGATAATCGCCACCCCGGCAAAGGGGGCCAATGCCTGCAAAAGATACTCCTCATTGCCGCTGGTGTATCCACCGCCGGCGTTGCCCTGCCACACCGGGCCGCTCATCATACCGTTCAGTTGGGAAGACGTTACGCGGTATTGCGCCGTAAGGCGGGGAAGAGAATAGCCAATGCCCAACAGGGAAAGAAGTAGGCACAGCCCCACGCTGCGCCAGTACCGCCCTTGCAACGCCTGTTTGGCGTTGGACTTCAAAAGGGAACGGGTCCACATAATTTGTACCTCCTGTTTTGTGGGTTGCAAGCGGATCCTTTTGCCGTGCCGCCTGCGCAACAGCAGAAATGGCGATACGAACAAGGGGAACGCTGTTTGTTAATCAGTATAACATAGAACTGTGAACTTGAAAAGAACAGAGGATATTTTTTGTACAATAGAGTTCATTTAAGACAGCAAGGAAATAAAAATAACGCATAACGGACGATTTTGACAAAAGAAAAAGAGCAAAAAGATTTTTGGATTTTTTTTGAAAATATGCTTGACACAGGCCGCCCTGATTGCTATAATAATATGCGTCGCGGCGGTCAGGCGGCAGTCTGATGCAAAGCGCGAAGGGTTTGGCCCGGTAGTTCAGTTGGTTAGAACGCTAGCCTGTCACGCTAGAGGTCGTCAGTTCGAGCCTGATCCGGGTCGCCACATGCTGTTATAGCTCAGTCGGTAGAGCGCATCCTTGGTAAGGATGAGGTCGGCAGTTCGAATCTGCCTAACAGCTCCATAGCAAAGCCCACAGCACGTTGGTTACTGTGGGCTTTTTACATAGGGGCATAGCTCAGTTGGTAGAGCAGCGGTCTCCAAAACCGCGTGCCGAGGGTTCGAATCCTTCTACCCCTGCCAAAAGCACAGCAGTTGTGATACAGATGTATCGAAAAACTGCTGTGCTTTTTGTTTGCGGTTCGATTCGTTAAAATCCGAAGGGGTTCAAGGAGAATAAGTTGGAGAAAATTATCGTGATGGCACCCGGCCATGAACTGTGGGATGGGACCATCGCTTTTGCAGCGGGCTGCCCATGGAAAGCAGCAGCATTTTTGGGGCAAAGAAGATGGAGGCAAACGATTTTGAAAGTAATGAAAGAGTCCTTGCGGCACTGCATGACGACGAAGTGGCAGCGTTTTGCACCTTTACCAATCGGGATGAAATGCCAAAGGAATATGGCTTTGGGCCTTTTATCGGTTTCTTATTTGTGGCCGAAAAATACAGGGGGAACCGGCTGTCTGAACAAATGGTGAACGCGGTCTGCAACGTGGCGAAGGAACAGGGCTTTTCAGCGATTTATCTCATGAGCGGGAAAGTGGGGCTGTATGAAAAATATAGCTTTACCAAAGTCGGAGATTATAAAACGATTTACGGCTCTGCTGACCAGCTTTTTTCCAAAACACTGTAACAAAAAATGTTATAGTCGGGAAAGAGCAACTGCAAATTAACGCTGCGGCTTGGCCGTGGTCAGCAGAGGAAAGCACAAGAGCACCCGCCCAAAACTTTATTGACGCTGACGCGCGAAACACAAGAAAAATGGCAAAAAAATCAAAAAAGTGCTTGACAGTTGGGGTATAATCCAGTATAATCAATCATGTTGCAGCGGTCAGGTAACACCTGATGCAAAGCGCGAAAGGGCTTGGCCCGGTAGTTCAGTTGGTTAGAACGCTAGCCTGTCACGCTAGAGGTCGTCAGTTCGAGCCTGATCCGGGTCGCCACATGCTGTTATAGCTCAGTCGGTAGAGCGCATCCTTGGTAAGGATGAGGTCGGCAGTTCGAATCTGCCTAACAGCTCCATAGCAAAGCCCACAGCACGTTGGTTACTGTGGGCTTTTTACATAGGGGCATAGCTCAGTTGGTAGAGCAGCGGTCTCCAAAACCGCGTGCCGAGGGTTCGAATCCTTCTACCCCTGCCAAGGTAAGCCGTACACCTTCGGGTGTGCGGCTTTTCTTGTTGGCTGTTCGGCGTGAGCTCCAGTGGCGCTGTAAAAGCATACAATTCAGCCGCTGCTTTGGGGAAATATATTTTTCTTTGCAGCCCACTTGATTTTTTGTTTTGTTATAGTATAATTAACTCCGCGCTTGAGCAAAACAGGCTGCCAACCACCCTTTTTTTTACTTTTGCGCGTTGTTTTGTGTGGAAAAATGATCTTGTTGAGGGAACGCATATGACCAAAGATTTAACGAGCGGAAATCCGTTCAAAATCATCCTGTTGTTCACCCTGCCGCTGATGCTGGGCAACCTGTTTCAGCAGTTTTACAGCCTGGCAGATACCATCATTGTGGGCCGGTTTGTCGGTGTCAATGCGCTGGCGGCAGTTGGCGCTACCGGCTCGGTCAACTATCTGATCCTGGGTTTTGTTATTGGCATGTGCAACGGCTTTGCTATCCCCATCGCACAGCTGTTTGGTGCCCATGATGACAGCGACCTGCGCCGCCATGTGGCCAATGCAACCTGGTTGTGCATTGCCTGGGGTGTTGGGCTTACCGTTGTCACGGTGGCGTTGACCCGCCCCATTATGGAGCTGATGCAGACCCCGGCGGACATTATTGATGGTGCCAGCACCTACATTGGCTGGATCTTTGCGGGAATTCCCTTTGTTTTTCTCTATAATATGGTTTCGGCCATCATGCGCGCTTTGGGCGACAGCAAAACCCCGCTTTACTTCCTGGTGCTGACCAGCGCTGTCAATATTGTGCTGGATCTGGTGCTCATCATCAACTTTAATATGGGTGTTTTGGGTGCCGCTGTGGCAACCGATGTTTCGCAGGCAATCTCCGGCGTGGTCAGCCTGATCTATCTGATCAAAAAGTTCAAGATCCTGCATATGACGCGGGATGAATGGAAATACAGCCGCTCTACCTGCCGCCGCCTGTCTGCTATGGGCCTGCCCATGGGCCTGCAGTGTACCATCACGGCGGTGGGCAGCGTTATAATGCAGTGGGCCGTCAATGGGCTGGGCAGCTCTGTGGTTGCCGCCATTACGGCTGCGGGCAAAACCCAAAACCTGCTCGCCTGTGCGTTGGAAAGCATCGGCACCGCTATGGCAACCTATGCGGGCCAGAACCTTGGCGCGGCCCGGCTGGACCGTGTGCGCAGCGGTGTAAAAAGCTCCTACATTATGGTGGTTGCTTATTCCGTCCTTGCTTTTATTGCCTTGCACTTTGGCGATGTCGTGATCATCGGCCTCTTCCTGGATACCAAGACCGAGGTTGAGATCGTGGCGATGGCGCGGGATTATATGTTCTGGAACAGTCTGTTCTTTATCCCGCTCGGCGCACTCATTGTATGGCGCTATACCATTCAGGGGCTGGGCTATTCCACACTTGCCATGATGGCCGGTGTGGCCGAAATGGTGGCGCGTACCGTTATCGGCCTGGTGCTGATTCCGGTGCTGGGCTTTTTTGGCGCAGAGCTGGCCAACCCGGCAGCCTGGGTGGCGGCCTGCCTGTTCCTGTACCCGGCTTACCTGTGGACGGTCAAACACCTGGAAAACCGCCTGCTTGCCGGCCACCTTGCCATGCAGCACAGCGCGGTAGGGGATTGACCCCCTGAATTTTTATCACGATCCATGCTTTTGCCCTGCATGCCCTGCGGTATGCGGGGCATTTTTGCACCATTCCGGCATTTTTTCAAAAAGCTCTTGCCCTGCGGCGGCAAAAGCAATATAATAACTGTATATTTATTCATAGAGGGTCAGAGCGTATCGAATAAGCAAACAAGCGGGTGGAATATTTTCACCACGTTTGCTTTACGGTACGCCTCAGCGGGCCGCATACGCCCTGTATGTGCAAAAAAGGGCAGGGGAAGTGCCGCACCGCACAACAAGAGAGAAGGAAGTAGTATTATGCCGGAAAAGAAACCGTTCATCACCCTTGAGCAGGCACAGGAAATTATTGCCGATGTGCCTACCCCGTTCCATCTTTATGACGAAAAAGGCATCCGCGCCAATGCACGCCTTGTCAACAAAGCTTTTGCATGGAACAAAGGTTTTAAGGAGTATTTTGCCGTTAAGGCAACCCCCAACCCGTACCTGCTGCGCATCCTGAAAGAGGAAGGCTGCGGCGTGGACTGCTCCAGCTACACCGAACTGCTGCTGAGCGAAGCCTGTGGCTTCAGCGGCAGCGATATCATGTTCTCCTCCAACGAAACGCCGGTGCAGGACATGAAGAAGGCGTATGACCTGGGCGCTTACATTAACCTGGACGACCTAACCCATGTGGATTTCCTCAAGAATGTGGCAGGTATCCCCGAAACGATCTGCTGCCGCTTTAACCCCGGCGGAACCTTTGACCTGGGCAACGGCATCATGGATAACCCCGGCGATTCCAAGTACGGTATGTCCGAAGAGCAGATGACCGAAGCTTATACCCGCCTGATGGCACTGGGTGCAAAGAACTTCGGCATCCACGCTTTCCTGGCCAGCAATACCGTTACTGATGATTATTACCCGGAACTGGCTGGTATCCTGTTCAACCTGGCTGTGCGTCTGCACCAAAAGACCGGTGCACACATCAAGTTCATCAACCTGTCCGGCGGCGTCGGCGTTGCCTACAAGCCGGAGCAACGCTCCAATGATATCCTGGCCATTGGCGAGGGTGTCCGCAAAAAGTTTGAGGAGATCCTGGTGCCCGCCGGTATGGGCGACGTTGCCATCTTTACCGAGATGGGGCGCTTTATGCTGGCTCCGTATGGCTGCTTGGTTGCCACAGCCATCCACGAAAAGCACATTTATAAAGAGTATATCGGCCTGGATGCCTGCGCTGCCAACCTGATGCGCCCGGCCATGTACGGTTCCTACCACCACATCACCGTGCTGGGCAAAGAGAACGCCCCCTGCGACCATAAATACGATGTGGTCGGCGGTCTGTGCGAGAACAATGATAAGTTTGCCATTGACCGTATGCTGCCCAAGATCGATATGGGCGATGTGCTGGTCATCCACGATACCGGTGCCCATGGCTTCTCGATGGGATATAACTACAACGGCAAGCTGCGCAGCGCCGAAGTGTTGCTGTGCGAGGATGGCTCCCACCAACTGATCCGCCGCGCCGAGACCCCGGCAGACTATTTTGCCACCTTTGATTTTACCCCATTCTACAAAAAAATGGGCCTGTAATATACAGCCCAAAGTGAGGAGACGCTATGTTCCAGTTTATGCTTGTTGTCGGCCTTGTGCTGGCGTATTACGGCTATGCCGTTACCAAAAATCCCCGCATCTGGGGGGACCAGGGGCGGGACGCCATAAAAGAAGAAAACTGGAACCGCTATGTTCGCTATAATGGGCAGTTCGCCATGTATGCCGGCTTTTTGATGGCGGCCCTTGGCGCGCTGGATATGGCGGTCGATCTGTCCACCGCCAGCTACCTGCTGATTCTGCTGGGCGGTTTGGCCATCCTTTTGTATCCCTTTGCCCACTGGATGCACGAAAACGAGGGCACCTGGAACCCCTGGCCCCGCGTGGAAACCGAAAAGCAGAAGCGCAAGCGCCTGATCAAAGAGCAGGAGCGCCAGGAAAAGAAAAACAAAAAGAAATAAGATGGCTTTGGGTCACTTGATTTCCGTTGCTTTTCTCAGACGCTCATCTCATAAAGAACAGAGAACAAAAGAATAGTAAAACAAAAAGGCATGTGCTATTATTCAAGCACATGCCTTTTTCATAATCTCTGAACCATTGGAATCCGCAGCTCTGCATTTCTATCCAAACATCTGCGTTCGTTTGCGGCAATTTATTCCGCGCAGCCGATATCCTGCGCAATTTCCTGCACGGATTCCTTGTCGAATTCACCCAGCGGCAGGATCAGCCGTGCCAGAATTTCCTGTGGCAGAACTTCCAGCAGGGCGGTCTGGTCGCACTCTGCGTGCTCTGGGGCGCACAGGCGGCACTCATCGGCGTCTTGCTCCACGCGGGCATAATGGCCGGTGGAGATAAAACGGCAGTTGAGCTTATCAGCCGTCTGCATCAGCAGCTGGAACTTCAGCAGTTCGTCCGCGGCAGTGTCCGCTGCTTCAATCACGTGCAGGGTTACATCCAGCGCCTTGGCGGCGTTCTGCGCGGTCTCCACGGCATCGTCGGCCATCCCGGCAAAATGCACCAGTGCGGCCTGTACGGCAAAGCCCTGCTCCTGCAAAATGCGCACAGTAACGGCAGCGTCCATGCCGCCGTTCAGCCCAACAAGAACCTTGTCCTGCTTTTCAAATGTATTAAAACCCAGTGCTCCGTCCATAATATCCTCCTGTATCAGCGGTGCGCAGTGCGTCAGGCCTGCTTTCCGCCGTATTTTTTGCTTTGCTCCACGGCCAAGCGGTCGCAACGCTCGTTTTCGGGGTGGCCTGCGTGGCCTTTCAGCCAGTGGTAGTGGATCACATGCTTCTCGCTTTCTTCCAGCAGCGGTGCCCAAAGGTCGGGGTTCAAGGCGGGGGATTTGTCTGCCTTTTTCCAGCCGCGCTTGCGCCAGCCCTTGGCCCAGCCCTTTTCCAGTCCGTTGATCACATACTGGCTGTCGCTGTACAGGTCAATGTCACAGGGCTCTTTCAGCTGGCGCAGGGCTTCCAGCAGGCCGGTCAGCTCCATGCGGTTGTTGGTGGTTCCGGCCTCGCCGCCGGAAATCTCTTTCTCATACACCTTTTCTCCGGTGCGAAAGCGCAGGATCGCGCCCCAACCGCCGGGGCCGGGGTTGCCGCTGCAGGCACCGTCGGTATAAATTTCGATGTGTTTCATGTTACCCTCGTTTTGCTGCGGCAATACTGGAATCAGGGCGTGCCGGAAAATGGCATCCTTTTCTTTGCTTTCCGCTGTACCTTATCGGCCAGCCGCAATGCCCGGAACCCTACCGCTTTACTATAAAAATAATTATACGCGATTTTGCCCAGCCCTGCAAGCTTTTGTGTAATTTGTCCATAAATGCGTCCGGCATACTATTTGACAATGCCCCCGCTGCGCCTTATAATAGATTTAATTGCAATGTCGTAGTTTGATTCAGGACCCGGTTGCAGCCTTTCGGCTGAACTCTTCGCGTCCAACCTTGATTCAGTAAATCGGCACAGTGCCGTACAAATTTTACATGCGACAAAACATCACGTCCGGGGTACGGTGCTTACCGTGTGTGTAACCACCAACCCTGGCCGAATACAATATGGAGGTTATGCAATGGAAGATCACAACAACGAAAAACGCCCCCGCCAGCAGGGCCGCAGCAATTACACCCGCCGTGCCCCGCGCGCAAATAATAATAACCAGAACCGCAAACCCGGTGCGCCTGCCCCCGCGGCCAGCGCCCCGCAGGCAGCGGAGGAAAAACCACAGCCCCAGCGCCGCAAGCCGCAGCGCCGCCGTGCCCCGCAGCCCCAGCAGGCTGCAGCGAGCAATGCGGTGAATGCAGCAGCTCCGGCCCCGGTGCAGCGCCCCCGCAGCCCGCAGCGCCGCAGCTATAAGCAGCATTATTATGATGCTTCCACCCCGGCTGTTCCCATGCACATCTGCCCGCTGGGCGGCCTGGGCGAAGTTGGCAAAAACATCACCCTGTATGAATGCCAGGGCGATATGATCCTGGTGGACTGCGGCCTGGTGTTCCCGGATTCCGATATGTTCGGCGTGGACCTTGTCATTCCGGATTTCACCTATGTATTGGAAAATAAGGACCGCATCAAGGGCCTGTTCATTACCCATGGCCACGAAGACCATATCGGCAGCCTGCCGTATCTGCTCAAAAAGTTCAACGTGCCCATTTACACTGCACGTTTGACCATTGGCCTGATCAAAAACAAGCTGGAGGAGCACGGTCTTGCCTCCAGTGCAGAGTTCCATGAGATCCGTCCCCGCCAGAAAGTGCGCCTTGGCTGCTTTACGGTGGAGCCCATCCATGTCAACCACTCCATCCCGGATTCTCTGGCGTTTGCCATTGACTGCCCGGCAGGCACCGTGCTGCATACCGGCGACTTCAAGATCGACTACACGCCGCTTTCCGGCGATGCCGTTACCGACCTTTCCACCATTGCGGAGTATGGCCGCCGCGGCGTGCTGGCTTTGCTGGCGGATTCTACCAACGCGGAGCGCCCCGGCTTTACGGCAACCGAGCAGACTGTGGCCGAAGGGGTGCGCAGCCTGTTTGCCCGCGCCAAAAACCGCCGCATTATCGTGGCAACCTTTGCTTCCAACATCTACCGCATCCAGCAGATCATTGACCTGGCCATTGAGTATGGCCGCAAGGTGGCCGTCAATGGCCGCAGCATGGTTTCCAACACCGAAATGGCGCGGGAGCTGGGGTATCTGCATGCGCCGGATAATGTGCTGATCGATATCGAGGAGATCAACAAATACCCGCCGGAAAAGGTTGTCCTTATCACCACCGGCAGCCAGGGCGAACCGCTGTCCGCTCTGTCCCGTATGGCGCAGGCCAGCCACCGTACCGTCAAGGTCGGCCCCACTGACTTTATCATTATCTCGGCCCGCCCCATCCCCGGCAACGAAAAGACCGTGACCAAGGTGGTCAACGGCCTTCTGGCCCTGGGCGCAGAGGTCATTTACGAAAACATGTACGATACCCATGTTTCCGGCCACGCCTGTCAGGAAGAGCAGAAGCTGATGCTGACCCTTGCCCACCCGCAGTATTTCCTGCCGGTTCACGGCGAGTTCAAGCAGCTCAAGCGCCACGCCGAAACGGCGGAGCACCTGGGCTATATCCCCAAGCAGAATATTTATATTGCTGAAAATGGCCAGAACATCCGCCTTTCCCGCGATGGCATGGCAGTGGAGGGCACTGTGCCCGCCGGTGCCGTGATGGTGGATGGCTATGGCGTGGGCGATGTGGGCAATGTGGTCCTGCGTGACCGCCACCACCTGTCGGAGGACGGTATCATCATCGTTACCGCAGCCGTGGATGGCAGCACCGGCCAGCTGCTTTCCGGCCCGGACCTGGTTTCCCGCGGCTTTGTCTATGTGCGGGAAAGCGAGGAGCTGATGGACGGTGCCCGCGTGCAGGTTGAAATGGCCCTTGACCGCAGTATGGCGGATAACATGCACGACTGGGCCAGCGTGAAATCCCGCGTGCGGGAGGCGCTTTCCAGCTATATCTACCGCAAAACCAAGCGCAGCCCCATGATTCTGCCCATTCTGATGGAAGTTTGATCCAAACCATATCTGACCGTGACCGCCTGCCCCACATTGCAGGCACCGAGGAACGATGATGAAAAACAAGCTGAGACGTGATATCTTTGTCATTATCTTTTTGCTGCTCGTTGCGTGCATCGCTCTGGCTGTGCCGCTGGCGTTCAGCAACCCGCGCTGGCTGCTGGCACCGGCGCTGCTTGTAGTGTTTGCGTTGGTGGTGGCGGTGCTTGGCATCCGCCGGCTGCGGCGCTTTGTGGCCGATATGCTGTGCGGGACCAACTTTGAGGGCAGCAAGACCCAGTATTCGCTGGCGGATTTTTCCATCCCCACTGCCCTGATTGCCGAAGGCTCCGTGGTGTGGTATAATCCGGCCTTCCGGGAGCAGATCCTGGCGGGGCAGGATGCCCTGCTGGCTGCACCGGACCGCCTGATGACCGGCATTGACCTTTCCGTCTGTGCCCGCGCCCACGGCCAGGACCTGACCATTGACGAAAACCGCTACACGGCCTATGCCACAACCAGCCGCAGCAGCAAAACGGGCACATTGCTGTTTTTGGTCAACGATACGTTCTACAAAAACACGCTGGATGAATACACTGCCAGCCGCCCGGCTTACCTGATTATTGGGGTGGACAGCTATGACGAGCTGTTCAACGATATGAAGGACTCCGAGCAGGCGCACGAGCTGGAGGCCATCAACACCCTGCTGGAAGAATACATCGGCCGCACGACCGGTTTCCTGCGCAAGGTGTCCAACAGCCGCTATATTGCGGTGGTGGAAGAGCGGGATATCCGCTGGATGATGGAAGAACGCTTTGATATTCTGGATAAAGTGCGTGCGTTGCACCCCGGCGGAATGCTCACCCTTTCCATCGGCGTAGGCCATGGCGGCGCTACTATGCAGGAATGCCAGGAGATGGCCCGCGAAAGCATTGATATTGCCTTGGGCCGCGGCGGCGACCAGGCTGCCGTGAAAACAGTCGATGGCTTTGAGTTCTTCGGCGGCATTTCCCATGGTGTCGAAAAGCGCAGCCATGTGCGCAGCCGCATCATTGCCAACGCCCTGGCAGACCAGATCCGCCAGAGCGACAGCGTCATCATCATGGGCCACCGCCAGAGCGATTTGGATGCCATCGGCTCCGCCATCGGTTTGCTGCGCATGTGCAAAATGTGCGATGTGCCTTCGGTTATCGCAGTGCGCAGCAAGGCAACGCTGGCGGGCCAGCTGCTGGATGTGTTCAACAAGGCGGGGGAGGACCACAACTTTATTGAGCCGGAAGAAACCTATAAGCTCATCACCCCCAAAACCCTGCTGATCGTAACCGATACATACCAAAAGCGCCTGCTGGAAGACCAAAAGATTTACGAAAAATGCAGCCGCGTGGTTGTTATCGACCATCACCGCATGGCGGTAGGGCATATTGATAACCCGATCCTTTTGTATCATGAACCCTTTGCTTCCAGCGCCAGCGAGCTGGTGTGTGAACTGCTGCAATTCATGCCCGCCCAAAACAACATCACTCAGTTGGAAGCCCAGGCGCTGCTGTCTGGCATCATGCTGGATACCCGCAGTTTTGCGCTGCATGTCGGCGTGCGTACCTTTGAGGCTGCCGCCTGGCTGCGCAGCCGCGGGGCCGAAACCGCCGCGACCAAGCGCCTGTTCAATATTTCCAAAGAAGAATACGAAGCCCGCGCCGCTATTGTGGAGGGCGCTTACCTCTACAAAGGCTGCGCTATCGCCACTTCGGATGAGCTTGACCCCGCCATGAGTGTGGTTCTGCCCATGGCAGCCAATGACCTGCTGACCATCAACGGCGTGGATGCCAGCTTTGTGGCAATCGCCAAAAACGGCGGTGTCAACATCTCCGCACGCAGCATGGGTGAGCTGAACGTACAGGTCATTCTGGAGCCCTTGGGCGGCGGCGGCCATCTGACGATGGCCGGTGCCCAGCTGCGTGATTGTACCGTAAAGGAAGCCGAAGCCCGCATCCGCGCGCAGATCGACGAATACCGCGCCAACCAGGAATGCCAGGAAGAACTGGTGGGTGCAGTTTAACAAATTAAATTATCAGCGAATCCCTGCCAATGGCAGAAAATTATATCAATTACTACATAGAGAGGGGAACCACCACGATGAAAGTTATTCTCAAACAGGATGTCAAGAGCATTGGTAAAAAGGATGAAATCCATGAAGTGTCGGACGGTTACGCCCGCAACTTCCTGTTCCCGCGCGGTCTGGCTGCAGTGGCCGATGCTGACGCTGTGAACACCGCCCGCACCAAGAGCGAAGCCAAAGCCCACCATGAAGCCGAAGCTAAGGCTGCTGCTGAAGAACTGGCTGCCAAGATCAAGGGCCAGATCGTTTCTGTCAAGGTCAAGGGGGGCGCTTCCGGCAAGCTGCACGGCAAAGTGACCGCAAAGGAAGTTGCCGAACAGTTGTACAAGCTGACCGGCACCGAAATCGACAAGAAAAAAATCGAAATGCCCGCCAGCATCAAGGAGTTTGGCAGTTATGATGCCAAAGTCCGCCTGCATGTGGGTGTTGTGGCCGCGTTCAAGGTCAAGGTCGAGGAGGCTCCGCTGTAATTGGCAGGGGGTCTTGTAATTACATTCCAACAAAAACGGCAGGGAGGTGCCTGAATGGCAAACAATGAATTAAGCTTGTCCAGCCTGGGCATTCAGCTGCCGTATAACATGCAGGCGGAACAAAGCGTGCTTGGCGCAGCGCTGATGGATGAAACCATCCTGAACCGCCTGATCACCGAGATGGACCCCGATATGTTCTATTCGGAGCAGAACCGGGCCGTCTATGAGGAAATGCGCCGCCTGTTCAGCGAAAGCGAAGCGGTGGACGTTATCACTCTGGTGGACTCTCTGGCTCAGAACGGTGTGTTCAAGGGCGCAGATGATGCCAAGGTGTACATTACCCGCATTGCGGAAACCGTCCCGGCGATTTCCAATGTCGATTCTTACATCAAGATCGTCAAGGAAAAATATCAAACCCGCCGTCTGATCGAAGCAGCCCGCGATATCCTGCAGCAGTCCAGCGAAGAATCCGATTCTGACCTGCTGCTGGAAAGCGCCGAGCAAAAGCTGTACGATATCCGCAACGGCCAGGACCGCTCCGGCGTTAAAACCATTCAGGAGTCTATCCTGGAAGTTATTGATACCATGCAAAAGCTGTCCGGTGCGGACCGCGATAAATTTGCCGGTATCCCCACAGGCTTCAACTATCTGGATAATATCCTGACCGGCCTTGGCCGTTCGGACCTGATTATTCTGGCGGCCCGCCCCGGTATGGGCAAAACCAGTTTTGCGCTGAACATTGCTACCAATGTGGCCCGCCTGCAAAAGATACCGACCGTCATTTTCAGCTTGGAAATGACCTGCGAACAGCTGACCGACCGCATCCTTTCCAGCACCGCAGGCATTGACAGCCAGGCATTCCGCACCGGCCGCCTGAACAACTCCGACTGGAACGACTTTGCCAATGCAACGTCACTGTTGTATAACGTTCCCATTTACATGGATGATTCCTCCGGTATTTCGGTGCCGGAAATCAAGGCAAAAATCCGCCAGATCAACCAGGACCCCAAGCGGGATAAGATCGGTCTGGTCATCATCGACTATTTGCAGTTGATGCAGTCCGCCAAGCGCACCGAAAGCCGCGTGCAGGAAATCAGCGATATCACCCGGAACCTGAAAATTATGGCCAAGGAACTGAACGTTCCTGTCATTGCGCTGTCCCAGCTTTCCCGTGCTGCCGAAAAAACAGCGGGTCGCTCGGACCACCGCCCCCAGCTTTCAGACCTGCGTGATTCCGGCTCTATCGAACAGGATGCGGACGTGGTGCTCTTCCTGTACCGCGCTGCCTATTACAATTCCCAGAACGGCGAAACCGAACAGGCGAACGAAAACGAAGCCGAATGTATCGTGGCCAAAAACCGCCATGGCGAAACCAGTGTGGTCCGCCTTGGCTGGGATGGTGCCCATACCCGGTTCAGCAATCTGGACGAGATCCATGAACAGTACTGACGCAGACAATTCATTGCAAAACCCAGTAAACACGATGGAACAAACCTTGCTGGCCTATTGCCGCCGGCAGGGTTTGTTTCGGTTGGGGGACCGTGTCATCGTTGCCTGCTCCGGCGGGGCGGATTCGATGGCGCTGCTCTGTTTTCTGCTGCGCTGCAAAGCGGAACTTGGCATCACCGTCATGGCGGCCCATGTGGACCACGGAATCCGGGGCGAAGCTGCCCATGCGGATGCCCGCTTTGTGGCGGAGTTCTGCCGCACGCATCATGTGCCGTTCTTTTTGTACGATGCCGCTGCCAGCGGGGTGCAGATTCCCCCAAACCCCAGCGAGAACTGGGCGCGCAGCCTGCGCTATACCTGGTTTGATGCGCTGGCCGCACAGCAGCATGCCTGCATTGCCACAGCGCATACGTTATCTGACCAGGCGGAAACGGTGTTGTTCCGCATGGCGCGCGGTACCGGCCTGCACGGCATGGCGGGTATTCCGGCGGTACGGGGCGTGTACCGCCGTCCATTTTTGTGCCTGACAAGGAGCGATACCACGGCATACTGCGCCGCCCTTGGGCAACACTATGTTCAGGACGAAAGCAATTTCAGCGATGCCTATGCCCGCAACCGTATCCGCCATTATGCTGTTCCGGCGCTGCAAACCATCAATCCGGCGGCAGAGCGGGCCGTGGGGCGGCTGTGCAACCAGCTACAGGAGCTGAACATCTGGCTGGAAAACCTGGCCGAAAAACTGCTGGCGCAGGCTGCCTGCGGGGGCGGGTACAGCATCCCGATTCTTGCCGTGGCGGATGCCCCGGTGCTGGCTGCTGCCCTGCGCATGCTGGCAGCCCGCGCGCGTGACCCTGAAGAAAAATATGTGCAGGCTCTTGCGGCCATTGTTCGGCAGGGCAGCGGTGCGGTACAGCTGACGCCGGATGCCTGCTGGACCGCGGCAAACGGCATTTTGTACTGCCGCTCAGTGCTAAAAATGCAGCCGGAAGCCATTCCCGCGCCGCACCAGCAGCTAAAAACCGGCGTTTACTGCCTGCCAGGGGGCTATGAGCTGGAGATTCAACAACTAAATTATGAAGTTTTTTTGAAAAATCCATCATTTTTGAAAAAAGACTACACCTATTGTGCAGATTATGCTAAAATAAATAAGAATATTTTTGTGAGGACCCGCCAACCCGGCGATACGTTCCGCCCGGCGGGACGTCACGTTGGCAAAACGCTCAAAAAATATCTGAATGAGGCAAAAGTTCCTGTGGCTGAACGGACGCTGATGCCGCTGCTGGCCTGTGGTAGCCAGGTGCTTTGGCTGTGGGGGGCAGGCTTTGCGGACGGTTTGTCCCCGGATGATGGGACAAAGCAGATCCTGTTGATTCGGCAAAGCCGCCAGCCTGCGGCCCCGGAGCAGGAACAAGATCATAATATTGGAGGAACAGATCATGCATGATATGAACAATGATATCGCCAAGGTTTTGATTTCGGAAGAGCAGCTGCAGGCCAAGGTGGCTGAATTGGGGGCACAGATCAGCCGCGATTACGTGGGCAAAGATTTGTTGCTGGTGTCTATCCTGAAAGGCTCCGTGGTGTTCATGGCCGATTTGATGCGCGCCATCACGGAACCCTGCAGCATTGACTTTATGGTGGTTTCCAGCTATGGCGGCGCCAACACCACTTCTACGGGCCTTGTCAAGATCGTCAAGGACCTGGATCAGGATCTTTCCGGCAAGGACGTTCTGATCGTGGAGGATATTCTGGATACCGGCGTCACGTTGTCTCACCTGGTGCCCATGCTGGAATTGCGCCGCCCCAACAGCGTGCGCCTGTGCACCATCCTCAGCAAGCCCAGCCGCCGCAAGGTGGATATTGAGCCGGACTACTGCGGTTTTGAAGTGCCCGATGAATTTGTTGTGGGCTATGGCCTTGACTATGACGAAAAGTACCGCAACCTGCCGTATGTCGGCGTGTTAAAACCGGAAGTATATTCCAAATAAAATTCTGTCTTGGCAGAATAACCAATCGCCCGCCGTTTTGGCGGATTTTGACAGGGAGTTGATTTTTTGCAGCACAAACCGCGTTTCAGCGGCATTATTATTGCCGCTGTCCTGATGGTGGCAGCACTCGTGATGATCTCCAGCTATTCCAGCCTGTTTGGCTCCAGCAAGAGCACCATGATGTTGTCCGAAGCCATGGGGTACTTTGAATCCAATCAGGTCACCTACTTTAACCTGGACCTGAACACCGGCGTTATCGAGATGAGCGTGAAAGAAGGTGAACATCCGCTGCCGGAATCCGGCACGTCCAGCGAAACATCCAACGGCCTGCTGGCAGAGATTTACGGCGATGGCACCGATGCTTACGCCCCCAAGAACGGCGGGGCAGCGGTCATCACCTACAAGCTGCCGTATCCTTCTTATTTCCTGCAATTCTACCTCAAGGATTATATCGACCAGTATAATGCAGCCAACCCGGATGCGCCCATGCAGTATGATATGGTCGCCGTTAAGACCAACGTGCCCTGGTTTGAGATCATCCTGTACGCCTTTATGATCGGCAGCGTGGTGCTGCTATTCATGTCCATGTACCGCGGCGGTGCCGGTGGCGGCGGCCTGATGAATGTTGGCCGTGCCAAGGTCAAGGACCAGCAGGAAGGCCAGCGCAAGGCAACCTTTGCCGATGTTGCCGGTGCGGATGAAGAAAAGGCTGAACTCCAGGAAGTGGTTCAGTTCCTGAAAGCACCGGAAAAGTTCAACTCCCTGGGGGCGCGCATTCCCCACGGCGTTCTGCTTGTCGGCCCTCCGGGCACCGGCAAAACGCTGCTGGCCCGTGCCTGTGCAGGCGAGGCCGGCGTTCCGTTCTATGCCATCTCCGGTTCCGACTTTGTGGAAATGTATGTCGGCGTCGGCGCATCCCGTGTGCGCGATCTGTTTGAAAAAGCCAAAAAGACAATGCCCTCCATCATCTTTATTGATGAGATCGATGCCGTGGGCCGTCAGCGTGGTGCCGGCCTTGGCGGCGGGCATGACGAGCGCGAGCAGACCCTGAACCAGCTGCTGGTTGAGATGGACGGTTTTGACGCCAACGACGGCGTTATCGTGATGGCTGCCACCAACCGCGCCGATATTCTGGATAAGGCTCTGCTGCGTCCCGGCCGTTTTGACCGTCAGGTTTATGTTGGTCTGCCGGATGTGAAGGGCCGCGAGGAGATTCTGCGCGTTCACACCAAGAACAAGCCCCTTGGCCCCGATGTCAGCCTGAAAACCATCGCCAAGTCCACCGCGGGCTTCTCCGGTGCCGACCTGGAAAACCTTGTCAACGAAGCCGCCCTGCTGGCTGCGCGCAAGGGCAAAAAGGCCATCACCGAACCCGAAATCGAGGAAGCTTCCATCAAGGTTGTGGCTGGCCCCGAAAAGAAGAGCCGCGTTGTGACCGATGCCGAAAAGCGCCTGACCTCTTACCACGAGGCCGGCCATGCCATTACCGGCTATTTCTGCAAAACGCATGATCCCGTGCACCAGATCAGCATTATCCCGCGTGGTTCGGCAGGCGGCTTTACCATGTATCTGCCGGAAAAAGACCCCAGCTATGTGACCAAGACCGCCATGAACGAGAACATTGTCTGCCTGTTGGGCGGCCGTGTGGCGGAGCAGCTGGTGCTGGATGATATCTCCACCGGTGCTTCCAACGACCTGCAGCGTGCCACGGATACCGCCCGCGCCATGGTGACCCGCTATGGTTTTTCGGAGCGCATGGGCCCGGTGGTTTATGGCACCGACCCTGGCGAAACCTTCCTTGGCCGAGACTTTGGCCAGGGCAAGGGCTATTCTGAAAATACGGCGTCCGAAATTGATAATGAGATCCGTGATATCATGGATGAATCTTACGAGACGGCCCGCCGCATTTTGACCGAGCACATGACTGAGCTGCACCGTGTGGCCGGTGTGCTGATGGAACGCGAAAAGATCAGCGGCGAAGAGTTTGACGCCCTGATGAAAGGCGAAAACCTGGCACCCTTTGGGCTGGATACCCCCGCGCCTGCCGCAGCCCCTGCATCGGCAGAGCAGCCCGCCGCGCCGGAACAGCCCTCCGAACCGTCTGATGAAAATTGAGGCAAGGTGAAACACAATGGATCAAAATTTTTCCCTGATGGCGCAATCCCGTGCCAATTATTACACTGCCGGCAGCCCGGTCCAGTTTGTCCGTGTTGAGCTGCTGAAAGGGGATGTCACGGGTGAAGTTGCGGTCTGCCTGACCTTTAAGAATGTTGGCACAGAACCGCTGACCGGCTTTATCATCCACTTCAAGTGCAAAGATGCTTCTGGTCAGATCCTGTGCGAGGATGATTTCTATTATGAGCAGCTCAATGTGCAGCCCGGCGAACTGTTTGGTGCCGATGACGCTGTGTTTGTCAGCGATACGCCGGTTTCCAGCGTGGAAATTGAGCAGGACCGTGCTTTCCTGAACGGCCGCGGCGTGGATCTGCGTAATTATAAGCGTGTCCGCCTGCAGGCACCCCGTGTGCTGCCTGGCTCTATTGCCCGCACACTTCAGACCCGCACCAACAATAAGATGCTGACCTGCGTCCCGCAGGATACCGAAAACGGCTGGTTCTGCGCCTGCGGCGCGTTCCACCCCAACGAGGAAGCTGTTTCCGTCTGCAGCGAGTGCGGCGGCGACCGCGCTTACATCAAGGCAACCCTGACCCGCATCCTGGAGGAAGCCCGGCAGACCGCCGAACAGCAGCAGCGTGAAATCAACGCCGTGGCCAATGGCGTTGACCCCGCAGCAGCCCAGGCCGCTGCCACCGCCGCCGCGGCTCAGGCAGCCATCAGCCAGGAGCCCACCGCACAGTTCACCCCGCCCGCCCCGGCCCAGGAACCGGAAGAAGAGGACGAGGACAACGAAGCAACCAACGCCGAAATGGACCGCGTGCGCCGCTATGTCCCCAAAGGCCATCTGTTTGCCGATGAAGAGGATGAAGAGGACGAGCATACCCGCATGTTCGATGATGAGGAAGAGGAAAGCGACGATGACGAAGAACCCCGCCGTGGCCGTTATGCGGACGATGACGAAGAGAGCGAGGACGATGTAATGGCCGAGCGTATCATCCATTGGGCACCGCCCATCACCGCAGTGGTCTGTGCGCTCATCATTGCTGTGTCGCTGATCTACCACTTTGTCATCGCCTGATCGCCTGCTGTTTATCGGCAAAGGCGGGCTGACCCGCTGATATTTATCCGGGCAGAATAAAGCAAATAGACCAAAACCAGCCGCCGGGCAGGGGAAAATCCCTGAAGCCGGCGGCTGGTTTTCTATTTGTTCTATTCCGTGTCTGTGCTTATTGCCGCCATCAGGAATATAGGGCAACACCGCACAATTCCCGCTTTACGGCTTAAGCACCGCTCCGGCAGCTGCGGCACGGCATCTGCGTTGCCAAAAT
>ERZ1034976.356-NODE-356-length-42764-cov-24.448360_pt1 | contig 42764 bp, 44 predicted proteins | sample MGYA00520623_ERZ1034976 | MGnify/ENA primary metagenome ERZ1034976 (study PRJEB33766, sample SAMN09781774) | gut metagenome | biome: gut microbiome | host: Homo sapiens | place: Madagascar | study: EMG produced TPA metagenomics assembly of the PRJNA485056 data... | reverse complement strand
AAAATTAAAAGACCCAACGTGGTCCGCATCGTTGAGAGGCGTGTTGGGTTCTGTTACTGCCTATTATATGCAATTTATTAAAAAAAAATCAACAGTTTTTCCCACGCAAAAACATCTTGATATTATAAAAAAAAGGATTGTATAATTATAAAAAAATAAAGGAGTCAATAAATGTCAGATATTAAATGGGCAGTTCTCGGGACAGGTGTAATTGCCAACGAAATGGCGGTTGCCCTTAAGAAAATCGGAAGAAATATTTATGCAGTATGAAACAGAACTTATTCAAAAGCAGTTGATTTTGCAAAGAAGTACGGAATTGAAAAGGTATACGATGATTATAATGACATGTTTACCGATTCCGATGTTGATGTAATTTATATAACCACACCTCACAATACCCATATTGAGTTTATGAAAAAGGTTATCCGGAGGAAGAACTGTAAGGTTCTCCCCCGGATTAATTTCTGCTATAATTTATTCGATATTTTTGCCTAATTTTACAACCATGTAATCATGATTTACAGCTTTCATGAACTTTCCGAATACATCTTCCGTTTTCATTTTCAGGCTTGAAGTATTAATGCACGGATGGCATCCGAAATATTCTTCTTTTAACACATCCTCATCAACCAGTAACTGAACATTATTGCCGGTATCGTTCATGAGTCCCAGCACACTCACGGAGCCCGGAGTAATATCAAGAAATTTTTCCATAAAATCCGGTGTAGCAAAAGACAGTCGCGGACTGTTAATCTGATGGGAAATTTCTTTTGTCATAAACTTCTTGTCCCCACGCATAGCTAACAGGTAAAATCTGGTTTTCTGTGAGTTGCATAAGAAAAGATTTTTGCAGATAACCGCAGGTGCAAGTGTTCTGTCAATTTCAATGCAGGCTTCCATTGTCTCTGCCGGTTCGTGGTCAACACGTTCATATTCTATTCCTAATTTATCAAGTAAATCATACGTGCGTATTTCTTTATCCAATCTGCCTGACATATCAGCAGGCCTTCCTTCAAACAATTCCATATCAGTTTCCTTCCGAATAAAAATCCGCCGGAGGCGGCTTACCTTTCCGGCGGATTCAATTATATCACAAATAGTATTCAAAGAAATCGGCAATTTTTATATTTTTTAAAACGCTGTAATACTTAAGCAAAGCGCCTGCTGCACCTATGTAATACCCTGTGTAACTTACCACTCTTGCAGGGTCAATTCTGTCCCATGCTCCGTAAAAACTTCTTCCTTTTTTCTCTTCATAAGAGTCAGAAATAAGCTTATCTGCCGTTCTTTTGGCATATTTCTTATATTTTTCATCACCTGTTAAATCATATAAATCCGCAAAATATTCAAGCACACCGGGGCCTCCACAGCAAAGGCACTTGCTTCCCCAGTATCCCCATGAGAGATGCTCAGGAACACCTGACCTTACAAGACCCTCTGCAAGTTTTTTTACCTTATCAAGATATTTTTCATCACCTGTAAGCCGGTATAATTTTTTATAAGGAAAACTTGAACCTATAGGTCCGCCGCACATTCCAAGGTAAAATCTGTCATCTGCAAATCCACGTTTTGGATGGTCCTGATAAGGATACAATACAGCTTCATCATCTCCGCTTGCTATTCCGTCAAGATATTCAAAAACTTTTTCTGCTCTTCCAAGATACTTTTTATCTCCGGTTGCCTCATAAAGCACTGCCCACAGATACGCCGTTCCCGCCGAGCCATGGGAAAAATTAACATGGATTGTATCTTCGTCGCCTTCATTCGCAGCCACAAGGTCATACAGATAATAATATGTACCACCGTTTTTGGCAGGGTTAGCAAACTGTTCAATATATTCACCGGCTTTAACAGCTGTCTCAAGATATTTTTTATTACCTGTCTGTTTATAGACCTGCAAAAGATACACTATTCCTCCGGCGTCGCCGACGATATCCCTTGCATCACTCCAGTGTATTTTTTCATCCTCTTCTATTCCTGCTTCAGCAAAAGTATCTGCCTGTCTGATTGCGAAATCATAGTATTTCTGTTCATTTGTTTCAAGAAAAAGAGCGTGTGCAAACTGTCCTTCACTGATTGGTCCGATTTTATAACCAAACGCCCATCCGTAAAGTTTTGAAGCGTGTTCTTTTCCTTTTTCGGCTTCTATCTGTCCCTGTATATTCTTGTAAAAAGAAATATCTTTTTCTTTGGATAAAAGATAATCTGCCGCCAGTTCTGCTTTTTCAAGCCATTTCTTATCCTGCGTTACCTGATACAATCTTAAAAAGAAAAATCCGATACCCGCAGAACCTGCATAAAAACTTGTATCTGATAAAATTGAAGAACCCGTAAGTCCCGGTTGTCCGTCAGGAAATGTTTTCCATATTATTCTTTCCGGTATTCAAAAACAGGTGTTATTTTTTTACCCGTTTTATCTGAGTAGTATGATAAAAGAGCACTGGCATTACCCGCAGCTCCCACAAATAATCCAAGGTGTGCGTCCACATCCCATGGTTTTACTCTTGTCCATGCGTCATACCAACGGTTTCCTTCGCTGTCAGTATATGCATCATTTAAAAGCTTGTATGCTATTTTATCTGCATAATCTTTATATTTTTCATTTCCTGTAAGTTTTGCAGCATCAATAAAATGTAAAAGTATACCTGAGGTTCCGCAGCAAATGCAGTTATTCCAGTAGCCGGCTGAGTGTTTATATGGTACTCCGGCTTCTATCAAGGCTTCTGTAAGGCGGTTATAAAAATCAAGATATTCTTTATCGCCTGTTGCAAGATACAGCTCCCTTACTGTAATTCCGTCGCCAACAGGTCCATGGCAGAAGCCAAGATACGAAACATCATATTTGTTCTCCCCGCCTTTAAAGTAAAGGTATGGCACAATTGATGCTTTTTCGGTACTATTGGCAATTTCCTTCAGAAAATTATATCCCTGTACGGCATATTTTAAATATTCCTCATCCTTTGCTGCTTCGTAATATTTTGTAAGAAGGTACACTATTCCTGCCGTTCCATGTGCAAAATTAGGTACAACACCGCCTGACGGAACACTTGTAAAATATACGCTTGGGTCAAAGAGTTCAAAATATATTGAATCACTGCTAAACTGCTTTTTTAATGAAAGTATGGCATCAAGAGCTTCTTTAGCGTATTTAAGATAATGTCCGTCTTTTGTCTTTTCCGCCAGATATATCCAATATGCAATGACACCACCGTCACCCATGTAATCATACCATCCGTTCCAATGGATACCTTTTTCATCTTTTACGCTCTGTGTATAAGAATCCTCTGCCAGAGTTTTGACAAACTGAAGATACCTTTCATCCCCTGTTTTGTCATACAATAGCAATGTGAATATGCCCTGTCCTGACAGACCGTTATATATGCCGGGATTTACAACATCTTCTTTTTCATAGGTATTTATAAGATATTCTGCCGCATCCTCTGCTTCTTCAAGATATTTTTCAGCACCTGTTAATTCATATAACTGTAAGTAAAAATATCCAATTCCTGCAGCTCCTCCGTAAAGTGAGGTATCTGTCAAAAATGAACTTTCTACCGCATCAGGATCTTTACCTTCGGTTCCGCTTATCTTCCAATGCTTACCTTTTTCATCCGCAATTTCATATTTTTTTATCCAACCGGCTGTTTCTTCTGCCGACTCAAGATAGTCGTTAAGTTCGCTTTTTCTGAATACATTTATTAATCTGTCTGCCATGGAAATCACCTCAACATTCTATTTATACTGATTGGTTGATAAATATTTGGTTCCGTCGTCAGCCATGATAATTACAATATTTTTGCCTGCATTTTCAGGTCTTTCTGCAAGTTTTGTAGCTGCTGCAAGTGCTGCTCCTGCAGACTGTCCGAGGAAAATTCCGTCTGTTCTTACAAGCTCTTTTGCTGCATCGTATGCCTCTGCTGCCGATACATCTACGATTTCATCAATTTTTGCTTCAAACTGATTGATAAGAGGAATTATGATATTTCCGCCAATTTCAAGTGGGAAAACACCGTCGATTGTATTTCCTGTGTCATTATTAGCATCAAGTCTTGATTTGACATCAGGCTGTACACCGACTATCTGAATATTTTCATCTTTTTCCTTAAAATATTTGCTGAGTCCTGATATTGTTCCGCCGGTTCCACCTAATAATACAACGATGTCTACTTTTCCATCCGTATCATCCCAGATTTCAGGTCCTGTTGTTTTATAATGTGCTTCTGCATTATGTCTGTTGCTGCACTGATCTGTGTAATAGTAACCTCTTTCATCACCATAGGCTTTTACATCTTCTTCAATTTTAGAAATATCAAGAGCTCCCGTTTCAAGCATTTCCTTAACTCTTGGGCTTATATCGTCAAACCAATATTGCTCCACTCCATATGCATTAAAAATATCTACTCTTTCTTTTGATACACCATTCTCAAGGAATGTAACAAATTCATGACCCTTTGCATGTCCGAATGCTGCAAGTGCAATTCCCGTATTTCCACTGGTGTTATCTACAATTGTCTGTCCTTCTTTTAACAATCCGGCTTTTTCAGCTTCTTCAATCATATTAAGGGCAGCTCTGTCTTTGATACTTCCTGACGGATTAAAATATTCAAGTTTTCCTAACAATCTTGCCTTTAAATTGTGTTTCTTTTCATAATTGCCCAACTCTACAAGTGGTGTGTGTCCAACTAACTCTGTAATACTTTTATAAATCTTTCCCATTCTTTCGTCCTCCTTATTCCTACTATGTCTGTAGGTTTTGTTGGATTAAAAATACCACATTGCAACTTGTTTGTATAATTCCTTTATTCTATTTTCTGTTATAGGTTTTGTTTATAGCAAAAACAGGCGGCCATATGACCGCCTGTGAGGAAAAAATATATAATGATGTAGATAGTACGCTATTCCGTTGTGCCCTGCATTGCATCATAGTCCACCTCTCCGGTACGGACTTTAATAACATTGCGGACATCATATACAAAGATTTTGCCATCTCCTATATGTCCTGTATAAAGCACATCCCTGGCAGTATTGACAACCGTTTCCACAGGTACTTTTGCAATGACAATTTCAACCTTGATTTTTGGAATAAGGTTAATATCAACCTGGGTACCACGGTAAAAGTCTGTCTGCCCTTTCTGCATTCCGCAGCCCACTACCTGGCTGACAGTCATACCTGTTACTCCGATTCGGTTCATTGCCTCTTTAAATGCCTCAAATCTTGAACGCTTCATAATAACTTCCACTTTGGAAATTGAAGAAGCCTGCTTTGTCTGTGTGCTGTTGTCCAGAGTTATAGGTACAAGTTTTTCATGCTCTGATGTCTTAGACGGACCGCTCTGAAGAATTTCAGTATAACTGTTGGTAACAAAATCGCCGTATGCACTGTTAAGACCGTGTTCCCTGTTATCAAGTCCCTCAATCTCTTCTGCTGCGCTGACACGAAGCCCTGAAGTATGTTTAATTAAAGTAAATGCAAGTCCCATAATCACAATGACAAATACCACGACAACCGCTGAACCAAGAAGCTGTGTTAAGAAAAAGTCTGCATTGCCGGTATAAAAAAGTCCTTTTGTCTTTGAAAAAAGTCCTGCAAGCAAGGTTCCAAGGATTCCACAGAAACCATGAACGCCGATTGCTCCTACGGGGTCATCTATTTTCAATACTTTGTCCACAAACTGTATTGCAATTATTGAAAATACTCCGGCAAAGATTCCTATAAGGCAGGCAGTCAAAGGTGTGTACTGATCGCATCCGCAGGTAATTGCAACAAGTCCCGCAAGAATACCGTTTATCGTCATGGAAATATCTGCTTTTTTGTAACGGATTTTGCTTGTGATCATAGCTGCCACCGCTGCAATTCCGGCTGATAAAATTGTATTTAAAAATACGTTGCCGACTTTATCAGCTGCACCTGATGTAATAACCGAACCTCCGTTAAAACCAAACCAGCCAAACCAGAGAATCATGATACCAAGTGCCCCAAGGATTATATTGTGACCGGGTATTGCCTTGCCTCGTCCATTCTTGTCATATTTATCAATACGGGGACCGACTATTTTTGCACCCATAAGTGCTGCCATACCACCAACGGTATGAACAACGGTTCCGCCTGCAAAATCATGGAAACCAAGCTTTGAAAGCCAGCCTCCGCCCCATATCCAATGTCCTACAATCGGATATACAAACATTGATATAATTACGCTGTATATGCAATATGCCGAAAATTTAGTTCTTTCTGCCATTGCCCCGGAAACAATTGTTGCTGCCGTAGCACAGAAGGTAATCTGATAAAATACAAAGCTGCAAAGATATACCCCGTCAGGTAAAAGGAATGTATAGTCATCTCTGATAAACAAATCAAGATTTCCGATAAAACCGCAATTTTTACCAAACATAAGTCCAAATCCGATAAAGAAGAAAACCGGAGCACCTATACATATATCAATTATGTTTTTCATTACAATATTACCTGCATTTTTGGCTCTTGTAAAACCTGTCTCAAGCATCGCAAAACCTGCCTGCATGAAAAAAACCAAGGTTCCGCAAATCAACAGCCAGACTGTATTTAATGATGTCATACTTTTCTCCTCCTATCTTGATTCTCTTGTATATGGCTTGCCGTTTGCCTTAGGCTCTGAACCCGGCTTCATAAAGAATGAAAGCACTATGAGGGTTGCAAGGTAAGGAAGCATCTGTAAAAACTGATAAGGTATCGCATTACTTACAACCTGGAGTCTTAACTGCAAAGCGTCAAGAAATGCAAAGAATATACAGGCTAAAAGCACACCCTTAGGTTTCCACTTACCAAAAATAACTGCAGCAAGAGCTATATATCCTCGTCCTGATACAATACCGTTTACATAAGATGATATATATACGGTTGTAAGATATGCACCGGCAAGTCCGCAAAGGGCACCATTTACAGAACACGCGAGATATTTTTTCTTGGTAATATTGATACCAAGTGTTTCTGCTGCCCTCGGGAATTCACCTACTGACCTGAAAGCAAGTCCTGATTTGGTTTTATAAAGATAAAAACCTATAACAAGTGTCATAACAACAGCAATAATAAGAACCGAATAATTATCTGCCGTTACCGACTGCATGATTCCTGCCTGTTTTTTTGATACTGTTGTATATACAAGCGATGCTATGGCAAGTCCCAGAATATTCATGGCATTTCCCACTATTACCTGGTCTGCATTAAGATTAATTGTAAGGAAAGCATATATCATATTTACGCCCCATCCTGCTGCAACACCTGCAAGCATACCAAGATATGGATTTTTCGTAAAATATGAAGTAATAAAACCTACAATCGCACCCACTGACATAATTCCTTCAAGTCCGATATTGGTAAGTCCGCATCTTTCTGAAAACATCTCGCCTGTCGCTCCCAGTAACAACGGAGGAAGCATACGCATGGTTGCTATCAAAAGACCCGTAAGAAACGTTAAAGTGAATATATTATTCATCTGCCTTACCTCCTTTGAATTTTGATTTAAAGAACTGCTTAAACTTATCTTTTTCTACTAATACACTTCCGCCTACTACAAAGAATATAATTATCGCCTGAATAATACTTGCAATAGAAGACGGAACATTTGTCATAAGTTCCATTGAATTAGAACCTACATTTAATGCCGCATAAAACAGTGCCGCAAGAACAGTTCCTATAGGATGAAGCTGACCTATCAGTGCTATGGCAATTCCGTCAAAACCATAGTCTGCACAGAAACCGCTCTGTATTCTGAACTGAGTACCGAGAAGTTCAATGGTACCTGCCAGACCGCCGATTGCTCCTGAAATTGCTATGGACAGTATCAGATATTTTTTTACCGGAATACCGTTACAGTCAGCTGCCACAGGATTAATTCCTACAGCCCTGAATTTTACTCCATAAGAGGTTTTATAAAGCACATACCATATAAGTGCCGCTACAAGTAATGCTATTATAATTCCTATGTGAACTCTTGTTCCCGGAACAAGATTGGCAAGTCTTACCGCCTCAGCAACTTTTTCAGTCTGGGGAATCTTGCTGTTTGTTGCTGCAAGAGGATACGTATATAGGTAACTTGCAAGGTAAAGTGCTATGTAGTTCATTAAAAGTGTACTTACAATTTCATTTACATTCCTGAATGCCTTTAACGCACCGGCTATAGCACCCCAAAGAGCACCCACTACCATGCCTACAATAATTGCACCTATTGTAATAAGCGGTGCAGGAAGATTAGCAAATGTTTTTACAAACCATGCCGCACTTATTGCTCCTATTATGAGCTGTCCGTCAACACCTATCGTCAGCACGCCGCTTTTATAAGCAAAAGTAATTGCAAGCCCGCAAAGTATAAGGGGAACTGAAATTGTAAGAAGCTCGCATATACTGTTTCCTGAGCCAAATGCTCCTTTAAACATATAACCATAGGCTTCAAAAGCATTGTTTCCCGTAAGTTCAATAATGATAATTCCAATAATAAGTGCAAACAAAACCGACACTATGGGAATGGCTATTTTCTGAATTGTTTTAGTTATTGATGCTTTCATATTCTTTACCTCCCATCATTGCTGAGATTTTGTCCATATCCGGGGTACTTCCGGATATTTCACCCATTATTTTTCCTTCAAACATAACTATAATTCTGTCTGAGATTTTAATTACTTCGTCAATATCTGCCGATACAACCACAACGCCAATGCCTTTATCCCTGGCTTCAATAAGGCTGTTGTGTATAAAATTAGTTGCACCTATATCAAGTCCTCTTGTAGGATGCATTGCCACGATGAATTTAGGATTTCTTTCAAGTTCCCTTGCTAAAATTACTTTCTGCTGGTTTCCACCTGAAAGATTTCTCGCTTCTTCCTCTATTGATGAGCAGCGTATATCATATTTTTCCTTCATTTGATTGGAATACTCTGTTATTTTTTTACTAAGTAGGAACTTGCCATGACCCTTTGAAAACCTCTTTTTCTCAAGGTCTTTAAGTACAATGTTATCTTTAATGTTCATATCTCCTATAAGTCCCATCTTATTACGGTCTTCCGGAATATGTGCAAGTCCGTCATTTATAAAATCAATAACCTTGAAATCGTTTGCATTCTTTCCGTCATAGATTCTCGTTCCTTCCGATGGCTTTGCTATTCCTGTAAAAATCTCTGCCAACTGGCTCTGTCCGTTTCCGTCAACTCCGGCTACCCCAAGAATTTCACCTTTATGTACTTTAAGGCAGATATCTTTTAATCCGCTGTGTTTGCTTTCCTTGTGGTAAGATACATCTTTTAATTCATAGATTAATTCGTCATCCGAATCAACATGCTTCTTCTCATAAGTTCTGGTAATAACTTTTTCGCCAACCATCAGATTAGCAAGTTCCTGTGGGCTATAGTCCTTGGCATTAACAGTTGTAATTGTCTGACCTCGTCTGAGTACCGTAATCTTATCCGAAATCTGCATTACCTCTTTCATCTTGTGTGAAATGAAAATAACGGATTTGTTATTGGCTTTTAATTTTTCGATAATCTTAAATAATCCTGCCGCTTCTTCATCCGTTAAAACCGCGGTAGGTTCATCTAATATGAGTAATTCTGCATCATTGTATAATGCCTTGATTATTTCAACTTTCTGCTGCATACCCACCGACAGATTGCTTACTTTTTCATTAATTTCAACCTGTAAATCATAGGCTTTTTCTATTTCCATAACCTTTTTGGTTACTGCGGTTTTATTAAGAAGTTTTCCTTTCTCTTCAAGTCCGCAGAGCATTATATTTTCAAGTACAGTCATGGCTTCAATAAGCATAAAATGCTGATGAACCATTGCAATACCTATATTTCTTGCTGTTAAAGGCGAATCCATATGCCATTCGCAATCCTTATAAATTATTTCTCCGGATGTCGGCTGGTATAATCCGCAAAGAATATTCATAAGTGTACTTTTTCCGGCACCGTTTTCGCCTAAAAGTGTATGCACTTCGCCGTCACCAACTTTTAAATTGACATCTTTTAATGCATAGAAATCACCGAATTTTTTTGTTATTTTAATCAATTCAAGCATATGCATTCTTCCTTTCTTATCATTATGGTATATGTGATGACAAAGTCCGTATTCTATACAGGCTCTGTCATCACTTTTTCTCAATTATTTTGCATAACTGTCACAATCAATTTCACCGCTCTTGATTTTATTGATTACATTATTAACCTTGGCCTGCTTATCCGCATCAAAGAAATCTCCGAATACACCAAGGCTGCATGTACCGCCGTCTTCAAATCCTGCGATATAATATCCGCCTTTAAATGTGCCGTTTGCCGCTGTTTCCATTGCATGATAGATAAGAGCTTCATTACTCTGGATAATACTTGTTACCGTAATATCGGGAGCTGTATCGTGAGACTCTGAAGGCTGTGCGATAAAGTATACGTTATCTGCTGACTGGCAGGCTTCTCTTACACCTGCATCAACACCTGATGCAAATGAGAAAATAACATCTGCTTTATTGGTTGAAATCATTGATATACCTATTTCTTTTCCCTTTGCAACATCTGTCCATGAACCACTCATTACTGATGTAAATTTGATATCAGGGTTAATATATTTTGCACCGGCTTCCATTGTCTTGCTTGCTTTAAGGATCTCGTCTGATTCCTCACCGCCGACAAATCCGACTGAACCGTTTTCTGACTGGAGTGCTGCAATTACTCCGGCTACAAAACCGATTTCAGGATTGTTCTGTGACATTGACAATGCATTATCCGCTGTATATGTTCCGTCAATTGCCGCAAAATCTACATCGGGATAATCAGGTGCGATTTCCGAAAACGCATCCGAAAGGTCTGTATCAGGTGAAATAATAAGGTCAACTCCTGCATCACAATACTGTTTTACGGTAGATGTCATATTCTCAAGTGACACATTTTCCACTTCAAAAGTCTTAATATTATCAAATTTTTTCTCTGACTCTTTAAAGCCTGCATAACAGCTTGAGCCCCAGCCGCCATCTTCAAACGGACATGCTGTAATGTATGCTACTTTAAAAGTATCTGACGAACCTGAACCATTAGATCCGCTGCTTCCGCATCCTGTTAAACCTGCTATAACAAGTGTTGCTGCTGAAATTCCTGCCACAATTTTACTTAATAATTTTCTTCTCATAGTTTCTTCCTCCTGTATGTGTTGTTATTCGCTGATTGGTTTTGTTATATATTTTCTATGCATCTCTCTTCGACGCATCCAATCCGTACCTTGTTTTGAAGCCATTTTAATGACCTCACGTTCATCTACTTTTGTAGCCTTTCCATCCTTTACGAGGATGTCGCCCTGAACCATTACCATATTTACATTGCTTCCATTTGCGGAATATACGAGATTCCACAACAGATTGGTGTCATCTCCGTCCCAGTAAACCGGCTGTAAATTAGGACTCATGCAATCAACGAGAATCAGATCCGCTGATTTACCGGCTTCTATTGAGCCGATTTCTTTTTCCATTCCAAGGGATTTTGCTCCATTAATTGTTGCCATCCTTAACATCTCTTTTGCACCAAACATAAGTGCATCACAATGGGTTGCTTTCTGTAAAAGTGAACCTATTTTCATTTCCCTGAAAAGATCCATGCTGTTATTGTCTATCGGTCCGTCAGTTCCAAGTGAAACATTGACACCCGCTTCTTTCATCATCGGTATTCTTGCAACTCCACATCCTAGCTTTGCCGCCGATGCCGGGCAATGGGCGAGGCTTGTTCCGGTGGCTGCCATTCGTTTCATATCTTCACTTCCAACCCATACGCAATGGGCTAAAAGTGTATGTTCACCAAGAATTCCTCTTTCCTCCAGAACTTCTATCGTTGATTTACCGAATCTTTTATGTATTGTCTGTTCTTCTTCCATCTGTTCACAGCCATGTGTGTGAATACCTACGCCATATTCCTTCTGGCATCTCACTGCGTCTTTATACATCTGTTCACTGCAATAGAACAGATCCTCAAGTCCCATCCACACTCTGATACGTCCGTTATATGACATATGATGACTTTTAATTAATGCTTCATTAGTCTCCGTTGTATCAAAGAATGTATATGGTAAAACATCTGCCGCATAAGGTGCACAATGTAATCTGATTCCAAGTTCTCCTGCTGCTTCTGCACACCTGTCCATAAAACGGTACATATCCATTATTGTGGTTGTTCCGTTTTTCAGACATTCAAGGTAACAAAGCCTTGCCGCATGGTAAGCATCCTCTTCCATACATGCCCTATGCTCCAGATCATATACCGGAAGCCAGTCAACCATTCTCTGGTTCTCCACAACACCTCTCATAAGGCTTGAATGGTTATGTGTATCAATTAATCCCGGAAGCAGTGCCATCTCGCCTTTGCAATCGATTATCTCATCTGTATCCTCGGGAATCTTAACCTCCTCCGAACTGCCAACTGCCGTAATCTTTTCTCCGTCTATAATGACTGTTCCGTTTCTGATTATTCTGTCCTGTTCATTAACAGTAAATATAATTGCATTTGTAATTGCTCTTTTCATATCGTTCCCTCCTAATTATCCCAATATCCAAAATGTACTTCGGCAGCCTTTTCTGCCAATGAATCAAATGGGCCTTCAACTTTAATTTTTTTCTGACCCTTTGCGAAAACTTCTTTGCAGGTCATTGTAAATGTAGGATTCTGTTCATGGCTTCCTGTCATCTGAAGGAGTCTTTCTTCTGTCATTGCATATACAACTCTTCCCACATTGCCCCAGTAAACAGCTCCTGCACACATTGGACAAGGTTCACAGGTTGTATATAGATTACAGTTCCAAAGAAATTTTTTATCGTACAGCTTTGACGCTCTTTCCATAATCACTGTCTCTGCGTGGCCTGTACATCTTTTTTCTGTTATTTCAACATTTCCCTGTTCCAGAATTATTTCTCCGTCGCCGTCAACCAGAACACAGCCAAAGGGTGTATTTCCACCGGCTCTCGATTTTCTTGAAACTTCTATGGCTTTTTCCAAATAATATTCATCTGACTTCCACATATCGTTCCCTCCTGCAAGATGTTTTTCAGCAAAAAAGGCGTTACACCGATGATTTCTCATCAATATAACGCCTTTGTTAATCTTTTTTTTATTTATGAGCATATATTAATCTTAAAAGAGCTTGATTTCAATATACATCTTGTATAAAATATAAATATATTTTTTTACATTTTGTATATATGGAGTAAGTTATGGATTTAAAGAAATTTCTTGAACTTCCTGCAACAGGGGACTTCAGGCTTTTAAACAAAATAGATAATATTACAGATATTCCGGTTGAAAACATATCCCTTCTTGAGCCTCCGGTTGAAAAATTCGTCCGCAGGCACGAAATTATCCTTTCACAGGCTCTTACTGTAAGAGACAATGAAACTGATCTTAAGCAGTTTATTGAAGAATTATACCTTGCCGGTGCTTCTGCGGTTGTATTTGCATTTCCGGGGAATGATTTTCATATGTTGGACAATATATTGCCCATATATTCAGCTAAGAATTTTCCTATTCTCAGCATGGACTGGGACCACCTTTTTTCGGAAGTAGTTGAAGAGACTTTAAAAGAAATATGGAAAAACGAAAATGAAATACAGACCTACCTTGAGGCTCTCCAGCGTGACCTCCTTAATCATTTCATTCAAGGGAAATCCCTTGAGGATGCAGCCGAGGTCTGCTACAAATATCTCGGAAGCGATATCGTTATCCTTGACATCAACCATAAAATTGTTGGACGTAATTCCATAATCAGACGTTTGTCCCCGGCAGGATACCTCAAATCGAGAACAGGTGAAATCAAGAGACTTGAGATTGCCAACTCCGGCAGACAATATGGCTTTCTGCTTCTTGACAATACAGTCTTTGATCTTAATTTTCACTCTGCTTCTGCCGTCCAGTGTATAAATACACCCCTGACTTTATGGTTTGACAGGGAATACGCCATTATGGCATCAAGAATGAAATCCAAAGAAGATTTTATCTGGAAACTTGCACACCATGAATTTGAATCCTTATCAGAGGTCTGCTCAAAGGCTGAACTTCTTGAACTTGATATCAGTGGAAATTTTAACTGCATCTTAGCCAAGGTATCCACTTCTGATTTTAATGTTGAAGGTCAAAGCAATGTTTTCATTGAGGAACTGGCCCTTAAAACAGCCTTGGATTACAAGCTTAAATGTCTCGTTTCTCTTCAGCACGATATTCTTGTAATTTTACTTGAAAATAAAAATGAATCCAATACAAGGAATCAGATTGAAGATTATATTGCTTCTTTTGAAAAAAACTGTGAACAGAATATTTCTGCCACAGCTTTTCTCTGGGGATATGATTCCATGGGACGTCCTGTTGACACCCTGAATCTTGGTTATAAAAATGCACAAAAAGCGCTTAAATTCTGTATTGATTCAGACGGAGCAATTCACTGTAAATGTTTCCAGTTCTCTATTTCGGAAAAGATTATAAGTCTTTTAAGAAATGACGAAGAAATCAGACTTACAGCTTCAAATATATTAAATTCTTTAAAAAACTACGATACCATCCACAATTCCGACTATACAGACACTTTAAAGACATACATAAAAGCCAATTACAATATCAGTGAAGCCGCGCGGCTTTCAAATCTTCATCGTCAGTCGCTTATATACAGACTTGACAAAATAGAGGCACTTACCGGTCTCTCCCTTAAAAACCATGAGGATTTGTTTACACTTGAGTTATGCCTGATGATGTGATAAAGTCTTCGTTTTTCAGTTTTTTATTTATCCTTATCCATATACCTGAATGCCTCTGCAAGCTCCAGTTCCGATATTCCGAGTGAAGAAGCTATTTCAGCTCTGCTCATACCTTTCTTTTCAAGGTTATGGCTTAATGTTACCCATGATTTATATTTGTTCTTTAATTCTTCTTTCCTGCCTTCTTCTATTAATCCTTCAAAAGCTTCACACATGTTAAGTTGCTCCTTTCCGTCAATAAATACATATTTGCTGTTTGTAAGTTCATTAATCAATGTTACCGTACTTTTGGTTAGGTCTGGTTTATATTTCTCGTTGTAGTCTTTAAGTGCTTCTGTGCTTTTACTGTATTTCACATAGGCAATAACATCTTTAAGTTCTGTTTTGAACTTTTCAAGATCTTCTTCTTTTACAGCTCCGGGTTCAAACAGGTGCATCCTGTAATCCTGGATATATCCTCCAAGTCCGTTGTATTCAAGCCATCTGACCGTATTCTTATCAAACATTTCTTTTACGCTTACAGGCTGGTTCCATTTATCGGCTTTCCAGTACATTACAATCGTGATGATTGGCTTTATCCGGACCTGTACGCCTTTGTTACTCTTTACCTGTCTTAAATATTCCCTTACGTCGTATTCCATTATACGAAGCGGCATTGTGTAATCCTCAACGGACTGGTGTTCAATGGCAAACAGGCAGTATATGGCATCATCTACTTCAACTATTTTTGCCGAATCCCTCAGCCTTGTATCTGCCTTTACATTTCCGTTTTCATCTTCCACATGCTGGGTTTCTATATCTATGGTACGCATCCTTTCAGGTGTTACCACACTCTTTCCGTCATACAATATTGCGTTAATTGCATCCGCAAATATGTCCGGAGTAAAGTAATTCTTTAATAAAATGTCTTTCTGTCCTATTACAATCTCTTCCTTTCTTTTCTTAAATAATAAAACAGAAGCATTATAAAATTTTAACCTATATTATCCTTAAACATTATAACATTGTATCTATTGAAAAAAAACCCCTCGAGGAATTAATTTATTCTCTCAAGGGGTTTTTATTATTACTGGTCTGCCCTCGGACACATTGTTAAAAATACATACTTATCTTTAACCTTGATTACAGGTTCGTTGGCTTCTGTACAAATGTTCCAGCGTGGGTTCGCCGTCTTTTTCAGCTGTGCTGCAAGGGCTTCTGCATCATCCGTTTCAAAAATATATGAAACGTATGGAATTGAACCAATAACAGGTGCAATTTCATATCCATTTTTAAAACCTTTGATGTCCTCATCAAATCCCATCAATAAACCTTCTTTGACTTTATTTACTTCACAATCATATCCACCAACCGGAGCGATTAATTTTGCTATTTCTTCAATGTCTGTTCCTTTATCAATCCCATCTTCAAAAATAGATACAATCTTTTTTTCAATTTCTGCCGAATCCATATCGTCAGAACCTGAATTATCGCCCTCTGATCCGGTTGTAGGCTTATCTGTAGTATCTGTTACTGATTCCTTCGTATTATCAATTGTTGTCTTACCATTGCTGTCAGACTTTGAACATCCAAACAGTCCCACTGCCATTGTTAAAATAAGAATACCTGTAAATATTTTTTTCATAATTTTCTCTCCTTAACTTTTTTAATTAATTTTCCTGTGAGTTTTTTTATAAGATATAAAATATATGCTGCCACTATCAGGCATATCGCAGTAATCAGAAACGTAATAAGCTTTTGTCCGGTTGCTTTATAAATCCCGGTTTCAAGTTTAAACCCGAAAATCATCTGCAGACCGTATAGTTCCAATGTAAGCCTGCCTATAAACTGCATCGGAAGATTTCTGATTGATACGTGTGATGAAATATAATCCCAAAGTAATATCAGCGATATTACAAAAGGAATTGCAATAATATAATACATTTCAAAGAAAGGTTTATTCAGTCTTTCAATGCTGCCATATCTGTAAAGCAGATAAGAACCTGCAATTAATCCTGCAATCATTACAGGAAGTCCGGATTTTTTTACCAAAAAGTTTCTGATTTCTTCATAATACATGCCGATAAAAATTATGGGCAGTCTGTTTACCAGTACAAAAACAGCTCTGTTTCCAAGGACATCCTTACATAACACACCAAGTAACAGCCAGCATAGCATCATCCCGAAAAACGCCTTTAATCCAAAACGTTTTTTTAATTTTATCAAAAATGGTGCTATCAGATATATAAGCATTATTGCAACAAAGAACCATAAAAAGGAGCCTCCTCCTCTTTTGAAAAATTCAATGCCTGAAATTACCTTGAAAAATCTCGGATATTTCCATTTCTCGTAAAAGCCCGCCACAACAGCAAACAATACAAATGGAATATATATTGACAGCAGCCTGTTACCCACAAATTTCCAATATTCAATTCTATCTCTCTGTGCCAATGAATACGCTGACACAAAAAAGAAAATATCCACGCCTATATATGCTGCCCGGTATATTACTAACTCTGCTTTTAATCCTGAAAAAGGGATATAAAAGTGGAAAATCATAATCAGCAGAGCCGCCAGCCCCATAATTGATTTTTTACATTTCACTTTTTGCTTAATCCTTTCTTATAAAAAACTGATAGTGTCCATCCGGAAAGGCCACAATGCATATCTCATCATCCATATTATACTCATTATAGTAATAAACCTTACATATTATATTTTTTTTACCTGCCTTGACAGTTATTGACCCCATTTCATCACCAAGGTCGCTTTCATCCGGTTGTTTCATCTGAACCGATATTACTGTACTCGCATCATCAACAAGATTATATTCTGAACACTGTTGTACCACGGGAGCGCAATATATTTTATCATCCAATGAAAATTCTATAAGCGAATATGATACCTGTGGCTGCTGTTGCTTTCTTACTTTATTTCCAATCATAAAGCTTATGCCTGTTATTAATATCAGACTCGCTGCTGTCACAATCCACTTAATGACGTTAGATGGTTTACGGACTGTTTTTCCAGCCGCTTCAATCATATCCACGTCAATATCATTCATAGCTTTTAAAAAATCATACGAATTCATATATAATAGCCCTCCTTCTTAAGATATTGTTTTAACCCGTTTCTGACACGGAAAAGAATTGTTTTAACTTTGCCTTCACTGATGCCATATCTGTCTGCAATCTCAGCCACAGAATCCATATACCAGTACCGCCTTATAAATACATTTCTTTTTTCTTTGTGAAGTGTTCTAAGAAAAGAATTTATATAATTTTTAAGTTCTTCGCTTTCTGCATTTGCCGTTGTATCATCGTTTCCTGCAATTATCTCTAAAAGTTCGTCTGTCAGTTCCACAATTGTAGCACTTCTTTTCAGCCTGTTTGATTCTTTATACCGGTCCAGTGCAAGATTTCTGGTTATTTTTGCCAGGAAAGTAAAAAAATAGCCCCGTGGTTCATGAGGAGGTATTGAATTCCATGCGCGCAAATAAGTATCATTCTCACATTCCTCAGCAATATCCAGGTCATAGCAAATACGATTTGCAATAGCAATAAGCTGCTTTCCATACTTATCTGCCGTATAAGAAATTGCTCTTTCATCTCTTGCAATATAACGGTCTATAATTATTCCATCTTCTATGGGAAGCATCTCCTTTCTTATCCCTTCACTTATTAATACGACATATATTATAAGCAGGTTTCAATTATTTTTAAAAAAAGACATATGCCCGGATAGCATATGCCTTTCCATATATTTTAGTATCTTGGTGTCAGCTCTACATACATATCTTTGTACTGTCTTGCACTCTTTTCCCATGACACATCTTTTTTCATATCACGGATGACCATATCGTCCCAATATTTTCTGTTTTCAAAATAAAGCGTCTTTGCTCTGTTAATTGTATCGTAAAGAAGTCCTCTTTCGTATCTGTCAAATGTAAAACCATTACCTGTATTATCAAACATATTATAAGGCTGGACCGTATCCTTAAGCCCGCCTGTCTCCCTGACAATTGGAATTGCTCCGTATCTCATGGCTATAAGCTGTGTCAGTCCGCATGGTTCAAATCTTGAAGGAACTAAAAGAGCATCACATCCGGAATAGATATTGTGTGCAACATTTTCGTCATACGCAATATATGCACAGAAATTACCTTTGTACTTATCTTCATAATAACGGAATGTATTCTCATACCATGAATCACCTGTTCCAAGAACAACGACCTGTGTATGCTCATCCATAATACTTGGAATTACATCATTTACAAGGTCAAGCCCTTTCTGATTGGTAAGACGTGAAATAAGTCCAATTACAATCTTATGGTCATCCACATCAAGTCCCAACGACTCCTGAAGTGTCTTTTTATTAATTTTTTTATTGGCTATGGCTGTTTCTGCATCATAATTTGCCGCCAGAAGTTTATCTGTGGCAGGATTCCAGTTATCGGTATCTATACCATTAACAATTCCTCTGATTTTGCCACTGTGATATCTAAGATGTTCCGCAAGACCCTCTCCATATTCTTCCGTCTGAATCTCCCATGCGTATGTATTACTTACAGTTGTAACCTTGTTGGCATAAGCAATTCCGCCTTTTAACATATTAGCATCAAGCCAGTTCTGAATCATACAATCTTTATTAAATACATAATCCGGAAGTCCTGACCAGTACTGAATCATCTTTCTGTCATATATTCCCTGGAATTTCAGATTATGTATTGTAAGTACCGCACTTGCTCGTCCAACATTGGTATCCTTAAAACAAGTTCTTAAATAAAGTGGCACTAAAGCTGCCTGCCAGTCATGACAATGTACTACATCCGGAGTCCAGTCCAGATAATTAAGTGCTGCAAGGGATGCTTTTGCAAAAAAGCAGAACTTAGGAATATCATCAATAAGGTTGGTATATGGATTGCCCCATGAAAAGAAATCATCATTGTCAATAAAATCATATACAACTCCGTCTTCCTGATATTCCATAATACCTACATAATACTGTCTTCCGTCAGCACAAAGATTCATGTAAAAAGAACCTCTGTATTCCATTTTCTCCTGATATTTCCATGGAATACATTTATATCTTGGAAGTATTACCTTAACATCCAGATTAAGTTTGGCTAAGCTCTTAGGAAGTGCGGACATTACATCTCCAAGTCCTCCGGTCTTGGCAAATGGGTAACATTCAGAACCTATAAAAGCAACACTTCTTCGTGGTCCCAAATCAACCGGTGCAGCCGGAATGTTTTCCGTAACAACAGGCTCTTGTGTAACAGGAATATTCTCTGCTGCAATAGGCTCTTGTGTAACAGGAATATTTTCTGCTACAACAGACTCCGTAGCAATCTCAGCTTTTTTTGCTGTTGTTTTCTTTGTGGTTGCTGTTGTCTTAGCAGTTGTTTTTTTCGCTGTACCGGTTGTCTTAGCAGTTGTTTTCTTTGCTGCCGTTGTTGTCTTAGCAGTTGTTTTTTTCGCTGTACTGGTTGTCTTAGCGGTTGTTTTCTTTGCTGTCTCAGTTGCTTTTTTAGGTGCTAAAACTTCTTCGTTCGTCACCTTTACTTCGGTTAAGTTCTCTTTAACTACCGGATTAGTTGCACTTTTTTTATTATCCATACCTATCTCCAATCTGCAAAATAATATTATTCCTATATACTATTCTAACAATAAAAAAACTTTAGTCAATCAGAATTATTAAAATATCAATTATATCCATTATCTGTTTATTCTGATTTTCTGTATCACTTCTATGTTAATCGATAAATTCATCTAATTTGAATATAAATTCCTGATGCTGGATTTTCTGTCAGCTTACATGATGGACACTCATAAGTAGTTGCTATGTATTCAACTCGCTCAAGTGTTGCTGGATGAAATACAACCTCCATAATTAGTTTAATTTCGTTCAACACATATTAATATAGAGTTGGTATGTAAAAAAAACCGCCTTGCTACAAAGACTGTGCAACGTCTTCGTAAGCACGACGGCTGTATTATTAAATCGTATTTACTTTCAATTTCTTACGTTTGTGAATTGTCTCGTATATTGCAAGCGCTATCGCTGATAAGATAATCGATGGGAAGAATATCAGAACGAAAGCTTTGGAATACGATATATCCGGCCATTTCTGCCACACAAGCATTCTCACCGGTGACTGCAGAAAATAAATCCATAAACTTAATTTTCCCATCATCCGGCATACATTGTTATTGCAGATTCCGGCAAAAGCACTTTTTCCGCTCATAGTTATTCCAACAGCAAGCATAAACATAATATTTATCTCATTAATGCACGGGCAATCGCCGTAGTGCATCAGTATGATACATACTATGTACAAAACAGGTTCGGCAATTCTTATGATGACCTTTTTGAATGTACTCATTGATTGAAAAGACTCTTTAAGCTTTTCAGCTATCAGATATGAAACACATCCGAGATTAATACTTATAAACGCCCGGAACATACCGTATTTCATGAAGCCCGTCCACAAATCTACTCCAGTCTTATCATCATAGGTTGCACTGAAATATCCCGAAAGTGCTATTGCGATTATCGGAGCTGCTATATAGCAGTAATTGCGTCTCCATTTGCGTAATGCCGGATATGTGATAAACATTACCAAAAGCATTGCCGATACATACCAAGATATACCTAGAACGCCGGAGTTCTTAATGCCCGACATATCAAGGAGCAGCAGATTAGGTATTGCGTGTACCATGCGTACAGCAAACCTTCTCAATCCATCCCGTTCATATACCACCATGCCCACACGCTGTATATAAAGCACAAGAGCTGCAATCCATGCTGTGAGATATGCCGGTAAAATCGTCTTAATCTTGCTCCATGTGAACAGGACATTCTCTTTTCCGATATTTTTAAGTCCGACGCTCTCATCCATACGCATTACATGTGCCGACATGAAAAATCCGGACACTATGAAGAAGAACTCAACGCCGTATTTTCCCCATACAAAAATGAATGAGTCATCATGATAGTACTCTCCCACATGCATTATAACGATGATAAGGCAGAATACTATTTTCCACCAGTCAATAACACCGTTGTATACTTTTTTTTCCTCCATATCCAAAAGCCTCCATATGTTATTCTATAACATTTTTCTGATAGTCTATCATAACATCATATATACGCTTACAGTTGTTGTGGTCACTGAACTCGAAGAAATCATCCGCCCTTGCACGGTATTTATCCTTCATCACACAGTTATTCTTCATGTAGTCAATCAGAGTATCTATGAGCTCATCATTGTTGTGGCATATCTCACCAAATGCCATTGTATCATAGTGATACGTTCCTTCCTCATAATGCTGAGGAATGTCGTCATGGTGAAGATATACCAGCGGTTTGCGCATATAGGCGAAATCAAACTGGACACCCGAATAATCCGTAACCATAAGGCTTGATTCCCTGAATACCTTCTCATAGCTCATATCGCCTGTCGAAGGAATTATGTCCACATAATCATTCTTATCGAAATCATCCACCTGCGGACTTACAATAGGATGAAGCACATATGCTATCCTGTAATTGTATTTACGCGCTGCATCAAGAAGTCTGGTATCATTAATAAGAGAATTATAAATTCTGTAATAATCCGTTTCCTTGAATAATGGGTTGTAATCCCTGGCAACGCCTTCGTTACGTGTAACCGGTACAGAAGCCTGCATTCTCCATGTCGGAGTTATTAGAATCTGTCTCTTATCATCATTGATCAATCCATCATAACGCGGCACCCCCGTAAGTTTAAGTGCATTAAATCCGGCATAATCATACACCGGTCTGCTCAGATTCTCAATCTCATACTTGGATGCACAGAAATATAATCTTGTATTATCGCGAAGCCGGTTCTGTGCAATCGCTATTTTCTGGATCGACATTCCGTGCTGCACGCATGCTACATGAAAATGTATAAGGTCTCTTACATGCGCCGATGCCGACATTGAATAATCGTTGAATGCAAATACCGTGGAGTTGCTTATGACCATCATATCTGCATACAGAAAAATAAGTCTGTGTTTAATGCTCCTCCTGATAAGCGGTTTGTATCCCTCTGCCTTAAGCCTCTTGCAATCCGGGCATTTCTTGTCGACAAGATAGTATTTCTTAATACCGTCATTCTGTGCCGAAGCATATTTAAAAATATATTCGGAAGAATCTCCTGCCTTATAAATCTTATCGATAAACATCCATACAGGTTTACGTTTCATGAACGGCTTACATATAAAATACGCCATTCTGACAAGCAGGAACTTATATGTTTCAAGTTTACGCGACATTAACATCTCAAACCAAAGCTTCATCTCACGCTTAAAGATTGAGCGTTTACGTATCTTATATATTACAATCGTTGAGAATTTATATGCTGCCATATAATTTTCTCCGAATGTCCAGTAACTGTTTTTAAATTTACCGGAAAGACAGCTTGTATGTGAATCAAATGAAATTCTTAACAAATCTTCCCATTCACCGACACTGTATTTAAACGCAATTGACTGGCGTTCCACGTTTTCAACCGGAATCACTACCCTAAAAGAAATTCTCTTATAGAATGAAATTCCGAAAAGCTTCGTATGTGAATATCTCTCGCGTTTCTCAACTTCGATTATTCCATTCTCAGTCTCAACATAAAAATGTCCTTCTTCGATATCATATATACCTGACAATGTACCGTCTATTGCAAGTTTACCGTCACGGTAATCCATAAACTGGATATTCACCTTCTGGCTGATTCCTGATGCAGCGAGAACACCTGCCCCGCCGTAATACGGCTTACCGTTAAGGTAATATCTGGAAAGCCTGTACGATTCGTCATGATATTTTATCTTCATGAAAAGTTCCTGAACATAGAATTTCTTGCCGCAGAATGCAAGGTTATGGCTGTTCATTATTATCTCATCATCGATGTGCTTAAGCACCCTTGACCATGACCAAAGATAATCCTCTGCCTCCTCTATAGGCACGCAATGCTTATTAAGGTTGTTTAAATTGGCCTCCACCCTGTTGTTAAGTGCATATATTGCCTGTGTCTGGATTATTGCAGGTACTTTGCCGTTCATTGACTCAAGGTACGGAACCCAGAATTTGTCAATTGCCTCATAATACCATCCTGCCTCATAGTATCCTTCAAAAAATACCGTGCTGTCCTCACTTGCCTCATGAAATTCATATATCTGTTCATTGACATAAAGCATCTTCATTTCTTTCAGCATTATATCAAACAGAAAGGCCTTTTCAGTCTCATATCTGATATCTGTTCTCAGAGGCCCATTTTTCCAGTATGACGAATCAATCCATGTTCCCTCAAGGAAATACGGAAGACAGTTATACTGTGTATTAAAATTAATCTCAAGATAAGGCAGTGTACTTTTTATTCGTGAAAAAACATCATTTACGGCTTTACCTTCTTGTTTCTTTGCCGGTATTGCGAGTTTATATCCATGTACGGACTCAAGATATTTAACCATACTGCTAAGGTATGAAGGGCTAAAGCTGCTTCCTGCTTTGATAACGGTAACGAAATGTCCATTGACATCACCGACAGCATTAATATCATAAGATTCGGATATCCTGACATTAGGCCATTTGGCAAACTGAGCAGCTGCGTCATCTGTCAATGTCTTATCTTCTGAACATATAATAAGTTCCACTTTGTCGGCTGCTATATTCTGCAATTTAAGGAGGCTTCCTGTCTTAGCATTACAGGACGCCTCCTCTGATAAAATGTATATTAAGGACACCGCAATGTCTTTATTATACATCATAAGTTAATTCCTCCTTGGCAAACTTCTTATAATGCTCATAATAATAATGAGAGCGAAGTGTGTAAAGATCTTCCGGTGTCGTAACCTTAATGTTATCACGCTCACCGATAAATATATGGATATTCTCACCAAGTTCAATAAGGAGATCCGCTGATGATGTCGGATTTACAAGTCCTCTCTTGGATGCTTCCTCATGGGCCCAGAGAATCTTACGCATAGTATATCCCTGTGGAGCCTGTGTAATGTACATATTCTCTCTCGGCATATTGGTATTGCAGTTCATTCCGTCAGTACTTACAAGTACCGAATCAATGCTTCTTACAACCGGAACAGCCGTCTCGTACTCTTTGGCAAGTTCAATACAATCCGATATAAGCTGCTCTGACATTACCGGTCTTACACCGTCACAGATAAGAATTATATCAGTATCGGCTGCATCTTTGGCAACTTCAACAACTCCGTTATGAATCGACTCAAATCCGTTAGCTCCTCCCGGAACAATTGCTTTAACTTTCTCAATCTTATATTCTTTGATAAGATCATTAAGATGATCTATCCCAGTTGCTATGCATGATATGACAATATCGTCTACAAGCGGATGCTTTGAAAAATTCTCAAGCGTTCTTATAATGATAGGCTTGCCGTCTACCTCGATAAACTGTTTAGGTGTATTTGCTGATTTCATTCTTGTACCGGTTCCTCCGGCAAATAGCATTGCGTGTACCATAAAATCCTCCTTCATAAAGTGCACTTAGTTTATATCATATCAGCGTATTTACTGATATCGTATTCTATAATCGTATGACGTTCCCTGTCTGCTTCGTCAGGTATCGTCATATAGTTACCGTATAAATGTGACAGATATTTATGAATCTCCTTCGGAAAAAAATACTGTCTGTCCTCAAATTGCATAAGTACCGGATCCATAAACCATTTTCTTAAATACTGCTCACCGCCGAAATGTCCTCTTCCTGCCGGTATTGCAATAATGTCTGATTTATCGTTATGACAGTTACTCAATGCTTTCTCTGTTGTAAGCAGCCATTTTCGGAGACTTCTGAATGAAAATAAAGTTCCGATTGCTTTCTTCTTACCAAGCATGCGTCCGAGTTCCGGATCTGCTTCAATAACAGCACCCATACGCCGGTATTTATCCTTAATCCTTACACACGAGCATATGAACTGTAATCCGTCAGAAGTAAACCTCTGCCACAGCCGTCCGATACGGCTCTTTCTTACATTCTCTATCGGGAATACATCTATAAACAATCCGGCATTACTCTTGTCATTGTCCGCCGGTTCAACAAAACGTGTTCCGTTAAGCCTGATCTTCATAAAATTCAGATCATAATCCGGAGATGTATTGATATTCTGAACTGTGTATTTACCCGGATATGCCTTATTAATAAGTTCCGGAAGTCTGTCATAGTCTTTACGCAGAAGACATATATCTATATCGTCATCCCACGGAATGAAGCCTTTATGCCTTACCGCGCCGATTGCGCATCCTCCGGTTATTACATACCTGAGATTATTCTCCGTGCATACATCATGAATATCATCCATGATAAGTAAAAGCAATTTCTGGACATCATGTACATCCTTATCGCTAAGTGTATAATGCACTTTCTCATATTCAGCCCACTTCTTAAGTGAATGAAAAGTACTTAACATAATCTTACCACCCGTATATCTTCATGAAATGCACCTGTCTCTTATCCTCAGGCGGCAATTCCATATAATCGCCAAAAAGAGAAGTCAGATAATAGTCATAACATCCCGGTGCCATTGCCTTACAATCTTCAAAATCCATAGGCACACCGCTCACATATTCTTCTCTCGGACAGCTTTCCTGTGGTCCATAGCCGAAAACTATTCCGGCAACATTTGTTGAACTTTCAAAAGGATACTTCTTCGCAATCCTTTCAATGTATCTGACCGTTCTCTTTCTTCCCCAGATTGCTCTGGCAAAAGGCTTAAGCATTGGCTTTATGAGTGCTTTCACCTTGTTGGCTCCTGTGCCAGTCTTCGACTTAACAAATCTGAGTCTCTTACGTGCTGCAAGTACCTTATGATAAATACTGCGTACCTCGTCTTCATCGTCCGGAAGCCCGTCCATCGGAAAAATATCTATCCACAGATAGCGGTCATACGGATCATCTATATATTTCTTATCAACTCTTGTGTTAAGATCAAATATCTTACACATAGGGTCATTCAGATTACCCAGGTCGGATGAATTAAAACTATACCTCGGCATGAACAGCTGTCTATGGGCAATTTTCTGCAGCTTGTCATAATCCGGCCTTGGCATAAGCAGGTCAATATCATCATCCCACGGAATAAAACCTTTATGTCTTACTGCTCCGAGGAGTGTGCCTCCCGCCATGTAATATCTTAAATTATACTGTTCACACAGCTTTATGAACAACTTCATCATCTTCAATTCACGTTCATGAATTTCTTCAAGCGAAAGACGATGTTCATTATGCACTTCGCCCATACTCATTACTCCTGTTTCATAGCAAGCATGCTCTCTATCATTCTCTTATACATATCGACAAGTCCGACTTCTGGTTTCCATCCGAGTTCCTGAAGCTTATCTGAATTAAGATGCATCTTAACATCCGGAGCATATCCATATGCAAGCGCATCCTCAGGTATATCAAAAATCACTTTAATCTTATCATCTGCAAGTTCTTTGGCTACCATTTCAGCCATGCCTCGTATAGTAATACTTGATGCCGGATTAGCAACCGTATATGCCTCTCCTTTATTACCTCTGATGAGAAGAAGAAGAATGGCTTTGACAACGTCCCTTGTATAACAATAATTGCCAACCGACTGCCCTGCTGTATGAAGAACTATGTCATTCCCGTTAATTGCACTCTTGGCAAACTGGGCAAATACCCTGTTCTCTTCATAAGGAATCCCGGCGCCAAATGTCTGGGCCAGTCTCGCTATTTTTACCGGAACATTATATTCTCTTGCATATGATGAACAAAGACATTCACATATTCTCTTACCTTCTGAATATGAACTTCTGACATTATGGATATCAATATATCCCAGATCGTCTTCCTTTACATATTCAAGTGAAGAGTCTGTAATTCCGAATGCCTCCATCGATGAAAGATATACAACACCCCTAGCGTGTACATCCGTTGCAAATTTTAGTATATTATCTGTTCCGTCAAATGCCGTCTTGATTGTCTCTACCGGATGCTCAACAAAAAATTTGGATGCTGTCGGGCTTGCCGTATGGACAATATAATCAACCTTATCCTCTATCTTTATTGAATCTGTTATATCCTGACTGACTATAGAAAGTGCGTCACTCTCAAAACCGGCATACGAACGTCCTGCCTTCGCTGCATCCCTGACAAGTGCAATTACCTTAATTCCGGCACTATGTCTCCTATTCATATTAAGAAGTGCCTTGACTGTCTGCATTCCGACAAGTCCCGTCGCTCCGGTCACCATAACAGTAGTATTGTAGAGTTCCTCAAACGGTAGGCTACTGTCCGCTATTTTATCAAGATCCTCCTGTAATACTTTATCAATCATAATATATGTCTCCTTATATGATACATTTATAGGCATTTTATAAATGCCTTAACTCATTGATTTCACTGGTTTTTTGTGATTAATTTATATAAAATCTCTCTCCAAAAGGGGTAAAATAAAGGTAGCAACTCCAACATATTTCGCCATCTTAAGGAGGAGAAAATTTATGACTACTAAATACCATCAGATTTCTTTTAACGACATTTTTTCAGACTGTCAAAACAAACTCATTGACGATTCTCCATCTTTTTTCTCTATGCTTTCAGAACATGTAAATCTTAATGAATTCATACCGCCATGGTTTCAGTCTGCTTTTTATCTGTCTGTCGGCAGAACCCATATTTATCCACTTCATGACTTTCACTTTTCCAAAGTGCTTATTCCTTACAATCCTCGAAATGAAAGTTCTTTAAAATAAAATGGTTACAATGCATATGGTTATCCAACCTGTCCTAACGATGCCTCACTTGCAATGAAATACTGTGGCAGTACCAAAGAGAAAGGGCGTGAAGACCGTGTCAAATGGATCTGTCCTAAAGTTCATTCCCATCATGGCTGGGTCTGTGACTGCGATAAACCTGCAACTCTGCTAAAAATGGCAGAACCACTTATACTTATAAAAACATGGATTTACATATGTTTCCCGGTATCCAGCGTGACACAAAAGAATGGAATGACACTTATAAAATAAATCAGATGTCTTTCTTGCAGGCATCGCCAGCCATCTGACTGTCATCGTTGCTTATGCGATAAATTATCCACAGTACATTCGAAGCCTAAAACCCTTAATTGCCTGAAAAAACATTCAATTGTCATAATACTTATTTAGGCTTATTAAAGTACGCCCAAAATCTGATGATTTATGTCAATTCAGAAACAATTCTGAATACTGACCTTTTTTTCTCCTTATATAGGGGAGAGTTATCCACAGTAACTGATAAAATCATTTATCAATTACCTATGACACATTTATTTACAGTCTACCACTTTCGATATAAAATTACAACTCTTTACCCACTTGAGTTTCCGTACTTTTATCCACAAAGCCCCATTTTCATAGTCGTCGTTATAAATAACTTTCAAAAAATGCCCAAAATATAAGGAATCCTATTCTAGTTTTGTAGTAAAATTAAGGTGTCTAATCAAAAAGATACTAAACAAAAAAGGAGGACTCCTTATGCTTAGTTCTGCAACAAATACTTATACTTTGAAACGGGGAATTTTAACTTTTCTTAAAAATCACAAAAAAGTTCTTCCAAACCAGATAGAAAGTTTACCGCTGATATTCCCTACGGCATGCTTTCCTTGCGAAGCTGCCTTCTGACAAACATTGCTACCATGTAACAATATCTGTCATTAAAATAATTATTATCATATACGAATCTAAGCAAAAGCTTCTTGATTATGAATGCCGGAGGTTCTTATATTCCATATCTGGCTGAAAGTGTTCAAATTTAACGGCAGATTATAAAGTTCATCCTTATATACAGCTACTGGCAAATTAATGTAATTGTTAAATTCGGTGAAACGGTTAACATAATCTCATATCTGCTTATCACTTGTATGAAAGATATGTGCACCGTATTTGTACACATTTATTCCTTCTGTTATCTCAGTATATATATTCTGCCTTTTTATGAACCTCCTGTGCAAATATAGTGCCGAAAAGTTCAGCTCCGACTATGAGATAATCGTAGATAAATTCTCCTTATCGTTAAGACATAAACTCATCATAGACCGGCATTACTTCATCGGTTGGTCCTATCATTTTAATGTTGCCTTCATGTAGCCAGATTACGCGGTCGCAGAACTTACGGATCGTATCGCTGTTATGGGATACGAGAATTACCGTTCTGCTTTCATCCTTAATAAGTTCCTGCATTTTGGCACCACTCTTTTTACGGAACTTGGCATCTCCGACACTCAATACTTCATCAACGAGCATAATCTTCGGCTCGAGAATTGCAGTAATTGAAAATGCGAGCTTTGAGAACATTCCGCTTGAATATGTTCTTACTGGCATATCAATAAACTTTCCGATTTCGGCAAACCTTATAATCTCGTCCATCTTCTCGGTTATCTTGTCCTTAGGATATCCGAGAAGCATTCCGGAAAGATATATATTCTCTCTTCCTGTCAGTCTGGTCTGGAAACCGACACCGATTGAGAGAAGTGCCAGCGAATCAGTATAATTCTCTATTGTTCCTTCATCCGGTGAAAAAATACCGGCAATAGCTCTTAAAGTCGTTGACTTGCCGCTTCCGTTTTTACCGACAATCCCGACAATTTCGCCCTTCTTTACATCAAAAGATATTCCCTTAACAGCCTCAAAGACATCTGCCTTATTCTTGCGCAGTTTAAAAAGACTTCTCCTTATGGACATATTATGGAGACATTTATACCTTATATGAAGATTTCTTACTTCAATTGCATTTTCTTCCTGCATTTAGATCACCTTAATATAACTATTTTCATATTTATAGATAAGCTTAATTCCTACAACTGTCATCAAAATTCCTACGACAAACCATGCCGCTAATACCTTATATCCCACGTTCGATGAATAGATAAGGCAGTTACGCATTGAAGTCATAAGAAAAGCCATCGGGTTACACTTTCCAAGAATCGTTCTGAATGGTTCTGGAACCATGTTAAGCTTGTAGAATACACCTGACATGTAAAACACGACTCTGAGCACTACATTTATGACATTTCTCAGATCCTCAACGAATACACCAAAATGCGCTATAATTGCACTGAACCCGAATGTCACAAGGAAAAGCGTGATAAATATCGGTATCACCCAGAAGGCGTATATCGTAAGATGCACCTTGTAATATATCATAAGCACAATGATAATGCCGAACGATACTGCCATCTTAAATGCTAGCACCAGCATCTGCGTGAAAATAAGTGCATACTTGGGTATATATACCTTCGTGACGATTGATTTGTTCGATGCAACGATTTTGACGCTCTGCATAACATTTTTATTAAAAAAGTCCCATAATGTTATACCGATTATGATATAGAGTGTCATGTACTGACCGCTCTTATTAAAAATAATTGCATAGATAAACCAATATACTATTGTAAAAAGTACAGGTTCCAAAATCCACCATAACCACCCCAGGTATGAACCGGCCACTTCCGATTTCAGGGATGACTTTGCAGAAAATCCTATATATTTATGGAATTTCTTCATGTCTTTAATAAACTTAGCCATATGCCTTATTGCGCACGCTCCTTTCTGTCAATCTTGTTCAATATAGCACTAATATTACGTAAAGTCAATAAAACTATAACCCTTAAATTCCCTTGTTATGAACCTTTTTTCCACAGAAATACTGTCTGTTAATATCATAATTTCCTGATTCCATACTATCATCCCCCATTTTTATAAATTAACCTTGAAGACCGTTTGTCTGTCTAATCATATCTTCCACAACAATGTCATAGATTTCACCAACTGAATTACAGTATTCAAGTATTTTCCAAGGCTCATTAGTATGAAAATGTATTTTAACCAACTCTTCGTCTCCTGCGGCTATCAGACTGTTTCCTTCAAAATGTTCCGTTATATAGTCGGCAATTTCATCTTCATCCAAATCCTTGTCTCGCCTGTCAATTAATAACTGTGTGTCATACCTGTATGCAAACTGGTCATCCTCTGCATCTATTGAATTAATTCCCATTTTTAAAACCTCCATAGTTTTTGAATTATATTTTATCTGTTTTTTCCAATTTCAGTAATTGTATTTTTTTATCAAGACCTCCTGCATAGCCCGTTAAACTGCCATTTGTGCCCACTACTCTGTGACATGGAATAATTATCGAAATCGAATTATGTCCAACCGCACCGCCTACAGCCTGTGCTGACATTTTCGCAATGCCTTTTTCCCTAGCTATTACATTGGCAATCTCACCGTAAGTCATTGTTTTACCGTAAGGAATAGTAAGCATAATCTCTGCTACCGATTTTCTAAACGGCGTACCTGTAATTAAAATCTTTGGTGTAAAATCAGGTTCTTTTCCACTAAAATAAATATCAAGCCACCTTGATGTATCATCAAATATATCGAGGCCTTTTTCTGTACATTCTTCCTTGATAGAATCAGCAAAATATTTTTGCCCTTCAAACCACAAGCCTATCAATGCAGTTCCTTCACTTGCCATTGTTATCCTGCCGATAGGTGAATTGTAATAATTTGTGTAAATCATAAATTTATATTTTTTTCTTATTCAAAAATAAATATAACAGTCATCTAAAAGTCAAATATTATTAAAATGTAAATAATTCCTACATACATAAGACCTGCCGGAATTAAATCTATTCATCCGGCAGGTCTTTTATCTTGATTCATCCTTTAGGAATCTGTCCGTCAACATACAGAATGTGATTTACTAACCATTCCGTCAGATATTCCAGAATATCCATTATCTGTTTGTCCTGGTCTTCTGTCTCACTTTTATGCAAATCAATAAATTCATCTAATTTAGATATAAATTCATGATGCTGAATTTTCTGTGTGAAAAGTTTTTTATAGTTTATGGATTCCATGTAGTTTTCTTCATCCGTAAAATGCTTTTCCGTGTAATCACGCAGCTTTATGAGAATTGCCTCGATTTTATCATATTTATCCGGTGTAAATTCATCATTAAGCAGTTCATAAGCTTCATCCGCATATTTAAAAAGCTGCTTATGCTCCTCATCAATCATTTCAATTCCTATGTAATACTCCGGTTTCATTTCATACATATCAAAAACCTCCTTGCGACATTACCTTAATTCGTGTATTCCAAGGTAATCATCCACTTTATCTGTCACTCTAAGAATAGCACAATCCTTGTAAAAAATCCACTTATGCTTTAGATTTCAAAAACGTTTCCAAATCATTTATATTTTTCTCATTCTGTTGGCGAAGCTCCGGTACCAATATCTTTACGGTTTTAAATTTCAGCTTAATCTTTTTTCTTTCATTTGAAAATACAATGAATACCGATAAATTACCAAATATGCTTCTTTTTAATTTGATTTTCTTTGCATTCATAAGGTAAAAATAGAAATCATTTTCTCCCTTAATATCCCTGTTATGACAGAGTATTCTGTCCCCGTCTGTTATTGCTAAATATCCGGGAAATGAACCACTGTTCAAAAATAATCCAGCATTGGAATATACCACTGCAACAGCCACTATTACATTTTCTCCCGGCATTAAATACCGTGAATACCATTTTTTCATACTCTCATCATCGAATTTTTCATATGCAGCCATAATAATGTTCCTTTCATACAACTTTACTATATTGAATCACAAAACTTGTTCATTGACAACTCAATTTCCATAAAAACGTTTATATAAAAATTTTGATTGTGTATATCCTAAGATACCTCCATTACCAAACTCTTTTCGTTTGATACTGAAAGAATACTTTTGTATTTATCTTCAATCCCATAGCTGTTGCTAATATAACGTTTCAATTTCTTTTTTGTGTAATGAGGAATAATAATCCCGTCAAACAACCCTAAACCGGAAAAATCTGTCATACCAACGTTATTTTTATCAAAGTCTTTTATCTCCTCAACACTCACACCTGCAATAGCTGCGCCTGCACTGCAACCGATATATATTTTGTTTCCCGTCTTAAATCCTTCTTTGATTATACTATCCAACCCTCTTTCTCTTAATATGGATAGCTTCTCAAACGTGTTGCCTTCTCCGCAATAATAGATATCACATTCCAAAACTTCCAAGTTACTCATTTGATGTCCTGATAAAATTATATTTTCCTCTTTAAATCCCAAATTAACGCATGCCGTCACAAGTATTGATTCCGTGTAATAATGTGGTTCATGGAATAAAAATATCTTTTTGTCCTCTAATTCATAAGACCCAAGCTCTTTACCAATAAGCTTTTGTCCCTCTTTGGTTGTAAGCCCATACGAAGTAAATATCAATTTATTTTTCATACACAATCATCCTCCTTTGCTGACGTATTTCATATATTGGCAAGATATAAATTATCTTTATATTCTTTTGCCCGATACCACTTCAAAATGATATTTCACAATTCCCAAATCAAGCTTTGTGTATAATCCCTTCCCGCAGGTTATCTTTATACTATTATCAGGCAATAGTTCAAAATAAAATTTCTGCCGGTTCATTGCTGTCGGTGCAAGAAGTGCTGCTTCCATCCCGGACAAAAACCATTCCGGCATATCTTTTTTATAGTTACAAACCTCTCTTAACCTTTTACTTTTATGGGCTGCTCCAGCGGTTTTACCATAACCGAGAGAAATCAGGCATACCAGTTTTTCTCCTTTGTCAATTTGTGCTTTACTCTTTCCGTGTGTCATAGCAACCCAACAGGTATTAAGTCCAAGCTCCTGTGCTTTCAAAACAATCTGTTCGCCGTAGTATCCAAGAGATTCATCTGATTTTGATTTTTCCCTGACAAGTGCAATGTAATTATTCACACCATCAAATTTTCCGTAATGTGCCATCATTGAGTTAAAACATTTCGGCTCATCATAAATTATTTGAATATGCAGTCCCGCTTTTTGATTAATCTGAGCAATGAGAGTATTTAAAACTTCTCTCTTTTCTTTTTCAATTTTCTTATCCGTATATTGCCTTACACTGTGTCTTTCTTTCATAAGTTCAATTATTTCCATTATTGATTACCTCGCATAATAATCTTTCAATATTGTTCAAAAAAACACCCGCAGTAATTTTGCTGCGAGTACTCTCAGTACTAAAGCTTCCTGATTAATCTTACAAGTTTCGTTTTCTCTGTAATTTCTGACAAACAAGCAGACTTGTTAAAATAGCTTGCTACAATCATATAAAGTGCATATTCAAATGACGTTTGACTGTTAGTGAAATTCATTTTTACCATATCGTGTTCTCCTTTTCATTAAGAAGCGGTGCAATAGTTGTTATAAAATCACTATACCAGTTTCTTTTAGCATAAGATATAAACCAATAGTCTAGTTTTTGAATCCTGTGTAACTTCTGCCATGCTGTCAAACATGAATAATGCTTTTTATAATATCAATGGCTGCCGCAAATTCTTCGCCATGATTTCCCCTCACAAATATTACATTTGAGGGTACATCCATAATCCATTTCATCATTTCATGTCGTATGGTTCCATAGTTTCTGCATTTCGATATTCATGTTTCTCATAATATCCTATCAGTTCACCATCATCTCTGAGTGCCACCATATAAACATCTTTATTCTGTTTCTCATTGTGAAACGTATATACAATATTATGGCTTTCATCTGCCGCAAACCATTCCACTACCTGCTGTATTTTATCTCTTGATTCCGGATTGTGGCAGTCTAAAACGCTTCTTCCAATAAGTTTGTCGCCGCCTCGCTTCGCATAACTGCTAACTGCTGCCGGATTCATATAAATAATCTCATGCTTAAGATTGCATATAACTATTGATGACCTGTCCTGATCAACAATACTCTTATAAAAACCGATCATCTTTTTTTTATTTATTTTTTTCTTCTTATTCTTCATCATTTTCTGCCTTTCTTAAAACATCAAACCTTCAGACCCTGTTCCATACTTCATATCCCTGCCTCCTGGCAGAATCATACACAGGCTACATGTTTTTCTCCAAAATATTAATAAATTCTTCTTCACTGTTTCCCTTGCGATAAAGTTCCTGCCCTGCCCAGAGTGAATGCAAATTATCCCTATAGCAGGACTCATACAATTTTCTGATGCCTTCCTTTTCATGAATCAGCTGATACATAATAAACTGATTTTTTGCAAATCGGATAAAGAACGGGGACCATTTCGGAAGCCTGTTACTCTTGGAGGAATTTAATGATGAATCCATCGGCATCAGATTCCACAACTCATCATTCATTACAAATGACCACGGAATAAAATGGTCTACATCATATTTTTTCAAAACAACCGGCTGCCATCTTTTTTAATACGCCGGCTAATGCAGGCTTTGAAAGATGTAATATGGATGAACATGCCCAGATGCCATCATATTTATCCACATCGTGTAACTCTTCAAAAAGCATTTGTTTAACCTTGACTCCAGTATAATCACAGGCTATTTTGCAAAGTTCTTCTGAACCGTCTATAGCATCCACCTGAAAGCCTTTCTCAAGGAAATACTTTGTATCAAGTCCGGAACCACATCCAAAATCTAAAATATATGCACCTGCCGGCAGATTTATCAAAAATCTATCCTGTGTCTGTTTAAAATCCACAGCAAAAGTTTCTTGAACAAACTGATTTGCATTTTGATTGTAATACTTTAATGTATTGTCCATAGATTTCTCCTTCTCATACATCCGGCTTTTTATGTTCATTAGTCATGCATATGTAAAGATAATGCTGTAGTTTTTCATCTTTCCTACATTCTTCTTTAGCTGTTCTGCCTTTAATTGTAGTATACCATATGTCGCAATATTGTGACAGTTATTATAAATAATCCTTCAAACACGTCAAAAAGAAATCAGCTGCAGCAACATTCTGTGTCATTTTATACATATTCCAAGCAACAAGGCTATGTACATCTATGACGATTTTTAGTATTCTTTTCTTATGAGTTATCTACTTTAAAAATACAGAGCAAAGCTTGTTAATCAATTGCAGGAGAAAAATTAAATGAATAGCATCATCGTATTATTGGGCGAAATCTTACCGCACAGCATATAGCACAAAACCACAGCAGAATAAATGATTTTGAAGATTATAAGTTCATAGTTATTTCAATAAATATTGGGAGGGATAAACGGATGACCTATACATATCACTATCAATCGCCTTTGGGCGGCATCACGCTTTCAAGCAACGGAATAGAACTGACAGGGCTTTGGTTTGACGGACAAAAATATTTTGGAAATACGCTCCCGAAAGAATATGAAGAAAAAACCTTGCCGGTATTTGAACAGTCCGTCTGCTGGTTAGATATTTATTTCAGCGGCAAAGCACCTGATTTTACGCCTCCACTGTGTATGCAAGCAACGCCTTTTCGTAAAGCCATACGGGAAATTATGATGGCAATTCCCTTTGGAAAGACAATGACCTACGGCGAAATTGCGGATAAGATTGCAAAACAAAAAGGCATTTCTAAAATGTCCGCACAGGCTGTCGGCAGTGCAGTAGGGCATAATTCCATTTCACTCATTATTCCTTGTCATCGTGTTGTCGGTACAAACGGCAATCTGACAGGTTATGCAGGCGGTATTGATAAAAAGATACAGCTTCTCAATTTGGAAAAAGCAGATATGACCTCATTTTTTGTGCCAAAGAAGCATTGTGTAATATGAAAGATGAATTAAAGGGCGGTCATTTAACTGTTTTCCCAATCCTTCCACTCAAGCACCTCATTAAATGCATTGATTATGATACCTTTTAATTCTCGTAGATTATCCGTTTTTGAATTTATATTTTCCTTTTCCGTATCCGGATACCGGTTCAATAATATCCGCCTGCACTAAATTTGAAAGAAGCTTTGACGCACTCGAATTTTTTAAACCCAGCAATTCAGTAATTGCACTTCTGCCAAATACTTCATCATATCCAAATTTTTCAAACATTCTACGGATATGAGCTGCGGTTTTAATAGAGAAATCTTTCCATTTTTCCGAAAGTGCACTTTCAATGTCTGCTTTTTTATCTTGAATGTCTACTTTTCCACTTCCAATGTCTACTTTTTTCTCGTTCAAAAGTCCACTTATATGCAAATCTCTGTTATGAAGCTCGTTTTTCTCGTTCAAAAGTAGATTTCTAAGGAACACTTCAAGATATTCTGTTGTTTCGTGAATATCTTTTTGCAAATTGGTATAATTGGCACGAACAAGTGCATTTCTAAAATACCACGCGTTTTCTGCAAAAATATCATTGGTTGCAGAAAAGCCAAGTGTTCTGAGATATTTTATAAAAAATACTGCTGTTGTCCTTGTATTGCCTTCTCCAAAAATATGGATTTGCCAAGTCCGATTGCAGTACTCCAAGCATAACCTTTTCCTGCCTTATCAGGCTCAGATTTTCTCAAATATTCCTTAAATGGGTCTTTTTCCATTTTCGCTACCTCACTTCGCAAAATTCTTGGTTTTGTAACAATCTATTTAATACAATCTTTTATCAAAACATATCAAAATCTTTTCTAAATAGTTCTTATCATTTTTGCTAACATCTCCAGATTGGTCTTTTTGCATTTTTCAGCTTCTTCAAGTGCAGCTTTCAATAATTCAGGATTATTATATACCCTATCCCTCGGAGTCGTATATGATTCTTCGATACACTGCTTTATAAATTCTCTTTCGTTCTCTTTCTCTTTTTGCAGGCATTCCATAAAATCATCATGATTATTTGTAAGTATTAAAACTAGTGAATCGTCAATAAATTTATCACACATTCTAAGAACATTTATTGTATATTTCTTCGCATACTTCACATAAGATGTTAAGTCTGTCACCTCAGCAAACACTGGAAGAACTAATTCCTTTGTAATTTCAGCAGACTTCTCTACTACCTCAACCATGTTTTGTTCATTGTACTCAAACCCCATTCCATATTCATAGGTCGGTGAGAACATTTGAAGTTGAAGTCCGGTATAATCAAACGCCCATTTAAAGAGTTTGTCCTCGGTGCAGCCATGTGTCCAATCAGCACATTTAGAAAAATATACCGACATAATACCTGCAGTAATGGTAAACCCTTTATTGCCTTTGAGCCATGCCGTAACCTTTTTTAATCCAATAAAATAGATCAGCTCCTGATTTACCACCTTCACAAATCTTTGCAATTTAGAGCACCATTGATATCCTTGTTCTGTTAGAAATTTACAATATATATCCTGAAAAGCTTTGTTAAGCGTCATAAATGTTCCTTTCAATTATCCAAAAATCAATTTATATGCAAGTGCTATGCTTGCATAAGAATCTGCTTTTTGCTCAGTTTTATCATTTAGCCAGTACCTCATATGCTTCTTTGTCCTGCTCTATGAGCTGATTTGAAATATTTAGCACATCTTCATCAGATGCAGTAAAATCCTTATCTGCTTTGCTAAAGTCTATAACAAGATATCTTGGTACATTATTCTTCAAAATCACTGCTGAACCACATTCGTCCACTAATCTTGCTACTTTAGAAAAATTCTGGTTAGCGTCTGAAATAGACACCATTGTTTTTGTATCTATAGTCATTTGATCACCTCCATGATTTATTCACTGTAGTATATACAAATTTTAGGATAAATACAACCTATTTTCATCTGAATACACTAAACCGAACTGCTATACAGACTTTTTGATACCTCCCACGAAATACCGATTTCTTAATTCTACAAACTGGAATTTATTCATTTAATTCAGCCTCAATTTCTTCAATGGTAGGTATACTATAGTAGATTCTAATGCATACTGGGCTTCTACTTTATCCATATCTTTACAAATCAGAAGTCCCAAAGTAGGGTTATCAGCTTCTGTTTTCATCTGATGATTAACACCCAAAACCGTTTCCCGCTGTTTGTCGCTTCCGGGTAACAAAAAAGCGCCGTATTTCTACGACGCTTTTGTCTTGCTCGGAAGATGGAGCAAGGAAATGCTATTCAATTATCTGTTGTACATTTTCTTTCTGCTTACAACCGTTGTGCCAATGGCTGCACTGCCGCTGATGAACAACAGGGCAATCCACAGTGCAAGGTTACTGTTGTCACCGGCCTGTGGAGAATTGGAATCGTCTTTCGGTTTGCTGTTGTCACCGGTCTGTGGAGATTTGGAATCGTCTTTCAGCTTCGCCGTTACGATGTCGGCTTTTTTGATTTCCTTTGTACCGTTCTTGTCGCTGAAATACTTGCCACAGCCTTCGCAGTACCAGTACTCGATGTTGCCGTCGGCGGTCGCGGTGGCGTCCACCTTGGTCACATGGCGCAGGTCGCTGTGGTTGGTGGTGTCCACGTCACCATAGGCAGCCAGGCAGATGTCGCACTTGGCCTTGTCCACGCAGGTGGCCGTGCCGCCGGTGTGTCTATCGCAGATGATGGTACTGTCACGGTTCATGGTGCCCTCCAGGGTGATCAGGCCGTGGTTGGTCAAGGTGATGTCGGCAGGAACAGTCAAAGTAGTGCCGGCGGGAATAGTCAGCTTCATATCACTCTCCACGGTCACATCGCTTGGGATGCTGGCATTGCCGATGACCTTGCCGACCTTTTTGTTGAAGAGCACACTGTCAGCAATGCCGTTGGGATCGCTGTCAAAGGTCTCGGTACCGGTGGTATTGATCCAGCAGCCGATGACCTGCACGCCATTTATGGCACTTATGCCATGGTAATCGAAATGAGCCTCAGCGTCAATGATGCTGTTGTTCAACGTGATTGTATTCCGGGAAAAAATGGCTGCATCATCCGTACCAACAGCCTTGACGGTGCTGTTGGCAATGGTCACACCGGTATTGCCAAACAGCGCAGGATAATAGCCCGTGGCCTCCACGGTGGCGTTGTTGCTAATATCGATGGCAGCGTCACTATACACGCCATTGCTGTTTTCGCTCTTAACAATGAGCTTGCCGCCATTGACGGTAAACCTGCCCCAAGTAGAGATAGCCTCAGCATAGGCCGTGGCCTTGAGGATGGCGTTGTCCTGCACGAGAATATCACCATCAGCCAGCACACCGCAGCCCGCATGATCTCCGCTGGTGGCTCTACCCTCAGCCTCCAGATAAGCGTTGTCCTGCAGGGTGATCGTGGCACCTTGGAAGCACTCCAGACCACTGACGGGATACGGTGAGGCAACGCTGGCGTCGTCCTGCACACAGTAGAGACTGGCGTTGTCCTTCAGGGTCAGGGAGTGGGTTATGCCGTTTCCCTGTCCCAGCTTCAGGACAGAATAATTGCCGCAGCCGGTGTAGGTGACCTTGGCGGAACCGGCCAGCTTGCAGTTGCCTTCCCACTGGCCGCTTGCAGTGCTAGGCAAGTTGACATTGATGGTGGTGTCCTCAATGTACAGGGAGCTAGGATTGTTGGTTCTGGTGGACTGGGTCACACCCATATCCTCCATGTTCAGCGTACCGGAGCCGGTGATGGTCAGGCTAGCGGAGTATATACGCTTGACGGTATTGACGGTACCAGCCGCCACTTCGATAACCAGCTTCGCACCGGTGGAATTGTTAATCGTCACACCACCATTGATGGTCGCGTTGTTAAGACGAATATGGTACGTCTTAGGCTCAGCAGGTGTACTAGTGCCCGGAACCAGAATCTTTCTGTCGGTAGTCCCGGTCAGCTCGTAGACCCGGTCTTCCGCCCGGAGAATAATGGTATTTGCGTCGACCTTATAATTCGTGTCATCATAGGTCTCGGTCGTACCCACGTCCAGCTTCACAACTGGCAGATCGTCGGCCGCTGCCGGCACAGTCAGCATACAAAACACCATACATAGGGTCAGAAGCATACTTACTAATTTCATCATAATTACCTCCATATGTTTTAGTAAAGATATTTTAGCAGATTTTTCCCAAAATTTCAAGTAATTTCAGAATATTGCTCCATATTCTGTGAGAATTGTAACCATGTATAAAAATGATGCGAAAAAAGCAGATAACCTTAAAACATATTAGGTTAAAGTTATCTGCTTTTTTAGATTAAAAGAATTTTTTCTTTTTAAAATATATGATTTCTGCTATTACAATGATGAGTGATATCATTATCACAGCGAAATATCCATACCGCCATTGCAGCTCCGGCATGTATACAAAATTCATTCCATACCAGCCTGTAATCAATGTAAGTGGAAGAAAAATAGTTGTGACAATGGTAATTACAGCCATAATTTTATTTTGACGTGCATCCTGTATTGATTGATACAGTTCACGTATCTGGAGCACATTTTCACGAAGAAGATGTACATGATTTTGCAATTGTTCCACACGGTGCATAAATCTATCCCAACCTTGTGTATCCTGTTCAGATTGATAAAAATCACAGGTACTAAACAATTCTGCAATGTCTATCAACTGTTCATAATAAATATTAAACTCAGAAAGTTTTTGCCTATGCTTTATCAGTGATGTAAAAAAATTATTATTACTTCCTGTTCCACCACTTATTTTCTCTTCCAGTTTGTCTAGCTCAGACTCCATATGAGAAAAATACAATGTATCCTCTTCTATCATATGCTCCATAATCCGTAACAGCAACTGTTTCGGTGTATCAACTTCCTGAAACATCTCCGTCTGTTTTTCTATCCATGCCTTCATTTTTCCTTCATCTTCGACAAAAAACACTTTCCTGCCTGTCAAATAGAATCCAAATGAAAGCTGTGCTTTTTTCTGTTCATTCTTTTGTGGAAGCCGAATTGTACCGAGAATGCACTCTTTAAACAGCTCTGCCTTACAGTATCGAATAGAACCAAGACTGTGCAGCATCTCCTTTTTATAAGCAAATTCATCTTTTCTTTCCCGAAACTCTGCTGTGCTCATAACAGCAAATAAACATGAATTATCTGTATATTGCATAAAAATCACTAACTTCTCTTTATCCTAGTCCCTTGATCTCCTTAATAATTCTCTTCATGTACTTCAAAATAGCTCTGTGGATGATTACATACCGGACATACTTCAGGTGCCTTAGTTCCTACCACAATATGTCCGCAGTTACGGCATTCCCATACCTTAACTTCGCTCTTTTCAAATACCTGTGCAGTTT
>ERZ1034976.349-NODE-349-length-43087-cov-54.019381_pt1 | contig 43087 bp, 39 predicted proteins | sample MGYA00520623_ERZ1034976 | MGnify/ENA primary metagenome ERZ1034976 (study PRJEB33766, sample SAMN09781774) | gut metagenome | biome: gut microbiome | host: Homo sapiens | place: Madagascar | study: EMG produced TPA metagenomics assembly of the PRJNA485056 data... | reverse complement strand
GTTCGGGCTTTGTGATATTTTAAAAGAGGGTGTGAATTTTGACACACCCTCATTTGTAATTTACTGAACATCAGGTAAAAAGAGCGCATATTCTTTATGCTTGTCAGTCCGAATCCTCTGCCGTATTCTTCTGTAAGGGTTTGGGAGGCCAATTCTATGACATGTTTGCCATATTTCGCACGTTCCTTTCCATTTTGTTCCTGTGCCACGATACGCCAACCGATAAGCCAGTTGCGAACCACTAATAGATGGTCTGCACTGCGATAGGCTTGCCGACGTGCTTCACCGGCTAAATGCTTCAAGTCAGAGACAAAGTTTTTCTCTGGTTGAGTCAGCTTTTCTGTTATTTTTGTTAATGCAGATTTTTCCATATTATCCAATTCTTTTTGTCAACCAATACTCACCATCAAAAAACATGCCTTCAATGTCAAAGCTCTTACCTAACTGTTTTGCCAGCCTAGTTTGTGAAATTCCCTTGCTATCTAAGACATCTTTTATCTAGTTTAGTTTCATAAATTCACCGTATTTTGCTGCAAATATACATTAAATTTTGCGATAGGCATTATAAATTAAGCTATTTTGTAAATCATTCCAATATAGCGATTGTTATTTCGTGTAGTTATTGCACCTTTGCAGTAGAGAAGAATTGTTTGACAGCAAACGTATGCATGTTGCAGAAATTGGAACTGTTGCCAAATCATTACCTCTTTGAGGTAAAAGACTCATAAATAGCTCATTTTAAGCTATTCTGCATATTTTAGCGTAATTTTCTTCAAAACTATATATACCAAATGCTATTATTTCAGATAAAAGTCCTATATTTGCCATCGAAAGATGGGGTTTTACTCAATCGATTGAGTAAAATTACTCAGTCGACTGAGTATAATTACTATAAAGTCCTAATTAACCTTCCGTCCTTCTTACATACACGACAGCTGGTCGCCTACCGCTTGATTCAATACTATTAGTATGATTTTTGGAAAATGAGCGTAACTCCTTGCCTGCAGATGAACGAGGAAGCTCGACAAGGGCAGCATATTCTGCCACACGGATGAAAGGATGTGCAGCATCAGAAAGATAATTCTGTAGAAGCTTCAAACGTTCTTCCTTTGTATATGGCGAACGGTTTACTCGTGCCACACCAGCACGTGAGAGCTTGCATTTAATATTCACTTCTTTCACCAAGTCTTTGTCTGACACATAGCGTACATTCTGCACCTCAATACTCTTTGCATTTCTTTTCTGCTCATCGCCATCGATGGTATCCATTTCTTTTGTTTCCTTCACTCCAAGCGTTGCTTGGAATGTTCCGATACCATCGAGCTTTATTGAATATCCTTCAGCAAGCAACTCTGCCAAGTTATCTGCTATACCACAGAGCGCATGTTCCAAGATGCCTACATTCAGCATTTCATGCCTGGCTATAATATTCAAAAACTCCTTAGTAGAAATATTCCTACTCTTTGCCAAACGATAATAACACTTCTTTTCGCCTGTACCATTAAGGTCTGGCATTTCTTGTTTGATGTATTTTGCCATAGTTTTTATAATATATTGTTTGTGCCTAATTAATAGATTGTTTGTTTCTTGAGCATGTAAAGTTACAACATTTTAAGACTAAAACCAAACGAAAGCAGATATATTTTATAAATCCAGGTTAGATTTATATAAATCAGGCTTAGATTTATATAAATATAGCTTAGGTTTATATAAATCTGGCTTAGGCGTATAGTTTTTATGCTATTTCAGATTGTTTTTACAAGCTACTGCAATATGTTTTATATACTACAAGCTGAAAGTATCTATTAGCAAGAAAGCAATTATATACATATTGTCTACTTTTTACGCATTTTATCAGCTTATTGTTTGCATATAATATTAAAATTGTGTACTTTTGTCACCATAACCAATAAAAGATAAAAAAAACTATGGATGAAGCAATAAAGCAAATTGGCGAACGCCTTAAAGGACTTAGGGACGTGCTCGACATCTCGTTAGAGGAAATGGCGCAAACTTGCGGCATTACAACCGAAGAATATCAGGCTATGGAGAATGGAGAAAGCGAGCTACACGTGAGCAACCTCCAGAAGATAGCACAGAAGTATGAGATTTCACTCGATGTGCTGATGTTTGGCGAAGAACCTCACATGAATTCTTACTTCCTTACTCGCAAGGGAAAGGGACTGAGCGTGGAACGCCGCAAGGCTTACCACTATGAGTCGTTGGCAAGTGGTTTCCGTGGCAGAAAGGCAGACCCTTTCATCGTTACCGTAGAACCTAAGCCTGCCGACAAGCCTTTAGACACAAACACACATGCTGGACAGGAGTTTAATATGGTGTTGGAGGGCGACATGGAGCTGACTATCGGCAAGAAGACTCTCGAACTCCACCAGGGCGACAGCATCATCTTTGATGCCACACAGCCTCACGGCATGAGAACATTAGGTGATAAAAAGGTAAAGTTCCTCGCCATAATCTTTTAGCTTTAATATATAAATATGGTGGTAGACATTCAGGAACCACCAATTCTTTAATTTCGACAACAAACAATCATGATAGAAAGATTCTTAGTACAGACTACTTTCACATCTGAAGAAGATTTCAGAGAGCATTTGGAGTTTAAGGTAAAAGAGAACTTCAACTTTGCATACGATGTGATGGACGCATGGGCAGAAGAGGCTCCCGACAAGCTTGCACTCCTTTGGACAAGCGAGCGTGGCGAAGAGAAGCGACTGACTTTTGCAGAGCTAAAGAAAGAAACAGATCAGACTGCGAGCTATTTCCAGAGCCTCGGTATTGGCAGAGGCGACATGGTGATGCTGATATTGAAGCGTCACTATCAATGGTGGCTTTCGATGATGGCACTATGCAAGATTGGTGCTGTGGCTATTCCTGCCACCCACATGCTCACCAAGCACGACATCGTTTATCGCAACAACCGTGCAAGCGTGAAGGCTATCATCTGCGTGAACGACGAATATGTTACATCTCAGATTATCGCTTCTATGGACGAGAGTCCTTCGGTAAAGGTGCTCGTGGCAGTAAACTCTGATGCTCAGCAGGGCACACCTGTTCCTAATGGTTTCCATTGCTGGAACGATGAGTGGCCTAAGGCTCCTGCCTTCTGTCGTCCTGAGCATGTAAACACCAACGAAGATACTATGCTGATGTATTTCACCAGCGGCACAAGTGGCGAACCAAAGATGGTGGCTCACGACCATCTGTATGCTCTGGGCCATCTCACCACAGGTGTGTTCTGGCACAACCTCAATGCCAATAGCATCCACCTCACCGTAGCCGATACAGGATGGGGCAAGGCAGTATGGGGTAAGCTCTACGGACAATGGTTTGCTGGCGCAACAGTCTTCGTTTACGACCACGAGAAGTTCACCGCCGAGAAGATAATGCGACAGATAGAGAAATATCATATCACCTCTTTCTGTGCGCCTCCTACCATCTATCGCTTCATGATTCAGGAAGACTTCGCTAAGTACGACCTTTCATCGCTAAAATATTGCACCACAGCCGGCGAAGCCTTGGAACCAGCCGTATACCAGAAGTTCTTTGAACTTACAGGCATACGCCTCATGGAGGGCTTCGGACAGACTGAGACCACAATGACTCTCGGCACCTTCCCTTGGAACACTCCAAAGCCAGGCAGCATGGGTAAGCCTAATCCTCAGTACGACATCCACTTGCTTAAAGCTGATGGCACAGAGTGTGAGGATGGTGAAAAGGGTGAAATCTGCGTAAAGGTTGGCGACCGCAAACCTTTCGGTCTCTTCAAATACTACTATCGCGACGAAGAGATGACTAAGAAGGTTTGGCACGACGGACTATACCACACAGGCGATATGGCATGGAGAGACGACGAGGGCTACTATTGGTTCGAAGGTCGTATTGATGATGTTATCAAGTCGAGCGGCTACCGCATCGGTCCTTTCGAGGTAGAGAGTGCTTTGATGACCCACCCTGCAGTAGTGGAATGTGCTATCACAGGTGTGCCAGACGAAGTGAGAGGAATGGTGGTTAAGGCTACCGTAGTGCTCGCTAAGGAATGGAAAGACAAGGCTGGCGACGACCTTATCAAGGAATTGCAACAACACGTAAAACACGAAACTGCTCCATATAAATATCCACGTATCATCGAGTTCGTTGACGAACTGCCTAAGACAATATCAGGCAAAATACGTAGAATAGAAATCAGAGCAAAAGACAATAAGAAGTAATATTTTTAATCGAAGATGGAGAGTGAAGAGCCATATGATTCTTCACTCTTCACTCTTCACTCTTCACTTAAATATGAAAAGGATTGTAGTAAAGGTGGGCAGCAATGTGCTGACCCGAGAAGACGGAAAACTGGACGTAACAAGAATGTCGGCTATCGTAGACCAGATAGTTTGGCTAAGACAACAGGGTAACGAAGTGATATTAGTATCATCAGGTGCTGTGGCTGCAGGAAGAGCCGAGCTACATGTAGACCACCACTTGGACAACGTAGAGCAGCGCCAGCTGTTTTCTGCCATTGGCCAGGTGAAACTCATAGGCCTTTACTACGACCTGTTCCGTGAATATAAGATAAAGGTGGGACAGGTGCTCACCATGAAGGAGAACTTCGGCGCCGAAGAGCAATACAAAAATCAGGAAGCCTGTATGCAGGTGATGCTGGAAAACAATGTGTTGCCTATCGTAAACGAAAACGACACCGTATGCATCACCGAGCTTATGTTTACCGACAACGACGAGCTGTCGGGACTGATAGCCAAGATGATGAATGCCGACACCCTTATCCTCCTTTCTAATGTAGATGGTGTATACAATGGCGACCCTAAGGATTCGCACACTCGCATCATCCCATCAGTATACTACGACCGCGACATCAGCGAGTATATCTCTACCGATAAGAGCAGCATGGGCAGAGGTGGCATGGAGTCGAAGGTGAAGACAGCCCACGAGGTTGCCAATGCCGGCATCAAGGTTATCATTGCCAACGGCAACACTCCAAACATCCTCGTCAACCTCACAGAGCATCCTCTCGAAACTTTCCACACCGAGTTTGTGGCAAGACCGAAGGACTAACACAAAAAAATACAACGGTCAGGTAAAACTCGACTCAGACAAATGGCTCACAGTACATGTCACTGTGAAAGACAAGTACAAAATACTCCGCATCTCCTCGCTGACGCACGAGCCATTCGAAGTGAGGATAATAGAATAGTATGGTTAATAAAGATATAAAAGGACGCACAGCCGAGAAAGGGATGTGAAGGATAGTCTTACCTAACATATTACAAAATTTCTACTCGAACTGAAACAAGGCTTCTCTTTCGTTGGAAGGCAAGTGTGAACGACAATACAGGAAGGAAGAAACAAGCAATAAAAAATCGTATTTTAACATTTCTTTATGCAGTCTTTTTACCCTCATAGGTATCTATATAAAAATGAAGGGACGACAGGTTATTTCGCTCTCTGGAATATATGGACATAAAAACGCTGGTAGAAAGGGCGAAGGCAAAAGACTCACACGCTCTTGAGACATTATACAATATGTACAACCCTAAAATGTTAGGACTGTGCATTAAAATCACGAAAGAGGACGAGGACACTGCAAAAGACCTCGTCCATGATGCTTTTGTTCTTGCTTTTTCTTCTTTACATAATCTCAATACCCCTCAACGATTTGGCGAGTGGTTGAGCACCATCACCAGAAATGTAGCTCTGAAATATATTGAAAGAAAAGGTAAGATTAGTTTTGTCTCTATAACTGATGAAGAGGAAACGGTTGCAGCCTCTGGTGTATCGTCCGATTCAACAGTGAATCTTCAGGATATACTCAATATTATTGACGAGTTGCCAAATGGATACGGCAAGGTCTTACGATTATATAACATAGACGGTTTTTCACACAAGGAAATTGCTGAATTTCTTGGAATAGAGTCTCATAGTTCCTCATCCCAATTATCAAGAGCCAAAGCGATGCTTCGTAAGATTATGGATCGCAGACTCTTGGCTGTTGTCTTGTTGTTTATTATAGCTATACCGCTGTACTTCTTTGTCTTAAGGAATAACTCGTCCCTACTGCAGAAACCAGAGTTGGCTAAAACTGGTAAATCAAAAAAGCCTGCAGATGCTAATAACATTCTAAAGTCTGTAGAGGAAAGAAACAATGTCAAGAAATCGGGCTATGAGAATATGACGGCTTCCAATGTCACTACCATTGAGACAAAGGATACAACTTTTGCATCTGATTCCGCAACTATCGAAATGATTGTGCCCAATACACAAGTGGCAGAACATGAGCAGGACAGCACAGAAATTACTACGGACAGCATAATGCCGCAAATTATATTCCCTGATTATGAACTTGCAGAGAATGATGAAAAGAAGAAAACCAACAAGTGGCAAATGCTTGCTGCCGGTTCTGTTGGTCCTGCGTTAGCTCAGAATATATACCGACTTTTTGCCACAGGTAAACCAGATGGAGATTCTGAGGCACCGACATTCCCCGAAAATATAAACACATGGGAAGACTATAGCCGTTACCTGCACATGAAAGAGCACGAGAATATGCCTGCGGATACGCTTGCCATGATTGAGATATCCGACCATAACCAAGGCGACATTATAGAGCGAGAACAACACGACCGTCCGATTACGTTTGCTATATCTTTGAGCAAACCGCTTTCTAAAAAATGGAGCTTTGAGACCGGCCTGCAATATTCTATTCTGAAGTCGAGAAGCGTGATGGGCTGTGAGGAATATTATATAGGTAAGGAACAGAATATCCACTATATCGGTATTCCGCTCCGCATGTCTTACCATCTTGCCGATTACAAGCATCTATCAGCATACAGTTCTGCCGGTCTGCAACTTAACATTCCTGTTTATGGAAAAATAAACAGTAAATATATTGTGGACAATACACCTGCCTACATGGACAGTTGGCATATAACGCCACCATTACAGTGGTCAACCAATTTTAGTCTGGGATTACAGTACAAGTTCCTCCCTAAATGGACGCTGTACGTGGAGCCGACATTATATTGGTATATCCCTAACGGTAGCAGTACGCATACCATATGGACGGAACATCCGGTAATGTTCTCCGTACCATTTGGAATAAGGTTTACGTGGTAAAGAACTACTCATGCAGTCTTTCGGACATATATTGCATCTATATTAATGTAGGGCAATAATCCGAATAGAATGTATAAAGTAAAAGATTATCTATATAATGGGCTGCTGTTTATGAACAATATGCTGCGCCCACATAATAAAAAGCTAAGTCAATTGATGATTTATGCAACGACACAGTGCCAGTCACGCTGTACCTATATTTTAATCGATGCAATCAATAAATTTACAAAAATGAATAAGATAATGTTATTAGCGATAATGCTTTTTTTCTCAGCAGCAAATATCCTCAGTCAGGAAACGTACAAATCTTTACTGACAGAAGGAAAGACATGGGAAATTGTAACTACTAATACAAGTCCGACAGACTGTGAGGATAGGTGTTCCTATATCAAATCGTATGGCGATACCATTGTCGGCGGTCATTCCTGTAAGATTCTTGTTCACACCAATAGCAAACATACATGGAAGTCTATACTTTTGGAAAATGATAAGACCATATATTATTATGATGAAAACACAAAGGTGTTTCTTCCACTGATGGACTTTAATCTGCACGAGGGAGACAAAGTGGGCGACTGGGGATGCGTTCTTTCTGAAGACAATGTGGAAGTGAACGGCACAGCATACCGAAGGCTTGCCATAGGCAATGAGGGTAAATCACCATTGGCTTATTGGGTTGAAGGCATTGGAGCCAGTAAGGACTATTGGATTACACTTTTCGATAAGCATATTGGAGAATACAGTTATATGCAGGAATGCTGTGTGAATGGAGAAAGTGTATTCATGCAAGATGATTTCAGCAAAGCTGGATGTCAGGCTTATCAGCCGGTTTTGACAGAAGGGAAAATGTGGAAACTATCCTATTCATTTCGGGACACAAGAGAAGATATACCAGATGCTTATATGACTATAACTGTGGATGGCGACTCCATTATGGATGGAAAGGTATGCAAGAAGTTGCTTATTGACTATCGAAACTTGATAGAAGTTGTCTATCCCAAATATATTGTAGCGTATGAGAGCAACGGTAGAATATATAGGATAGACGAAGACGGAGAAAGCCATCTTATCATGGACATGAATTTTCACAAAGGAAATGTCTTTGACGATATAAAAGTTGTGCTGAAAGAAGATTATATCGTGATTAACGGAATAAAACGCAAATGTTTGATGATAGATTCTGGGGTAGACCACGCCAATGGCGAATACATTTATTATATGGTGGAGGGCATTGGTCTGAGCAAGGATGAGTTCGTGAACATGGGATTGATAGACGATAATATTTATTTTCACCGTTTGATAGCCTGCTATGACAACGGAAAATGTATATTCTCGGCAGCAGACTTTCCCAAGGAGGGAACAAGCGGACTAACCACACCGCGAGTGATTAGGCTGGACGACAATGCGTTGTATGACATACAAGGCAGAAAATGGAGAAATATAAAGAAAGGGGAATTCTTTATACAGAATGGCAAAAAGTACATAAAACGTTAATGTAGAATGAACTTTCTACATATAAGAAACAGACATGGTAGAAAATAATATAACTGAGCCCACTTTAAAAAGGGGGCTCATGACTTTACTTTTGAAACTGAAAAAATCACACCTGTCGATTTTTAGAGTAGAAGGTAGGGCATTATCAGAACCACCAAGTAAGGGACTGTATATTGTACGATGTGTTAATAAAGACGGGTCGGTAACAACATTGAAAAAGTTAAATTGAACAGAATATAACAACGGCCGACACTCTCAATACTTTACTGCTCAATTGTATGTTTGCATTTTGCCATCTGAAAGAGACCGAGATAATGGCCTTTTCCAAAATATCGGGCGAGAAATTTGGAGGTTACAAATTTATTGCTTAATTTTACAAATGGTAAAGTTAAAATACATTTAAGCCATGGCTATAAGAGAAAGAAGAAAGCGAATATATCGCAAGCGCATACCATACGGCATGCAGAACTTTGAGGATGTTAGGGAGAGGGATTGTTACTATGTAGACAAGACCCCATTCATCGAAGATATAGAAGACTCCAATATGTACTTCTTCTATATTCGCCCTCGCCGTTTTGGCAAGAGCCTCACCCTCTCCATGCTCGAACATTACTACGACATCAACAAGAAGGACAAGTTTGAGTCCCTCTTCGGTGGATTGTACATTGGCGAGAATCCTACGCCAGAGCATAATACATATCTCATCATTCACCTCAATTTCGCTGAAGTGGATGCTGGTATAGACAATTATCAAAGCGGATTGGACGTGCATTGTAACATTATGTTCAATTCATTCTGTAACCAATATGCCCATTTGCTTCCTCCTGATGCAAAGGAGGGGTTGAACAGAGAAATTGGTGCCATAGGACAACTGAGGTATTTATGCCAGGTTTGCAAGGAAGCCAACCAGAAAATCTATCTCTTTATCGACGAGTACGACAACTTTACCAACACAATCCTTGCCAACGAGGAGCATCTGGAGCGATACCGCAACCAGACTCATGGCGAGGGTTATCTACGTCGCTTCTTCAACACCATCAAGGGTGCTGCCGGCTCGGCTTTGGGACGTGTCTTCGTCACGGGTGTAAGCCCTGTCACCATGGACGACCTCACCAGTGGCTTCAACATCGGCACGAATTACTCGCTAACTCCACAATTCAATGAGATGACGGGATTCACCGAAGAGGAAGTACGGGAGATGTTGGGTTATTACTCAAGCGTGTTGCCGTTCAACCATACCGTAGATGAGCTCATCACCGTGATGAAGCCATGGTACGACAACTATTGTTTTGCCGAGGAATGCTATGGAGAAACCACCATGTACAATTCCGTGATGGTGCTATACTTCTTGGATAATTACATTCGGAGCAATTACAACATCCCAAAGAACATGGTGGAGAGTAATGTTCGCACGGATTACAGTAAGCTGCGTATGCTTATCCGTCACGACAAGGAGTTTGCTCATGACGCCAGCGTCATCCAGCAGTTGGTCACCAAGGGATACGTTACAGGTAAGCTCGTAGAAAATTTCCCTGCCGACCATATCAACGACCCAGACAACTTCGTGAGCCTACTCTTCTATTTCGGCATGGTGACGATTGATGGAGAATATAAAGGCGAAACAAAGTTTGTCATCCCTAACGAGGTGGTGCGCGACCAGATGTACACCTATCTTCTCGACACCTATAAAGAGAACGACTTGGTATACGATACTTATTACAAGACTCAGTTGGAGAGCAAGCTGGCTTACGATGGCGATTACAAGGCATATTTCGAGTTCATCGCTGATAGCTTGAAACGCTATTCTTCGCAGCGTGACAAGCAGAAGGGCGAGGCTTTTGTGCATGGTTTCACCTTGGCGATGGCAAGCCAGTGCCGCTTCTATCGCCCTATCTCCGAGTTAGACAATGATGGCGGCTATGCCGACATCTTCCTCTCCCCTCTTTGCGACATCTACAAGGACATGGTGGACAGTTACATCATCGAACTGAAATATTGCAAGACGAGCACCACGGACCAGCAAGTAAAAGAACTCTTCAAGGAGGCCTCTGCGCAAATCACCCGTTATGCCGATAGCGACATAGTGAGAGATGCCGTAAAGACCACTCACCTCCACAAGCTCGTAGTGATGTATCGAGGAGCAGAGATGGTGGTTTGCGAGGAAATCGAATGATGGCATTGATCATCAGTACATGGCTGTACTAAAGATACAGAATCATAATATACAAAAGACAAGGGGGTGTGTCAAAAGTTCAAACAACACGCTCAGAATGGGCTAAGAACACAATTGGGCTTTCAGCAGAAGTTAGATACTAAAAGAAAAGGAACATGAGTACAGAAGAAACCCAACAAGCTTTGGCTTTTGCTGCTATGTGTGTAGACTTAGTTGCTAAAGCAGAAGGATGTAGTAGACATGAAATGTACATGCGAATGAAAAAAGCTGGACTTATTCATGGCCTTACAAGTAGACTTGATGCCCTACACACCCAAAGTAAAGAATATGTAACAAGAGATATTCTTCAAGCACTCCATAGAATTGAATCAACAACCAATTAAGATAAATGTTAAGAGATTCACAACTTTGGATGAAGATAGGTAGAATATGTACCATATTTGCGAAACAATTGGATGTTTCACCAGAAAGAGCTTTCGATATATATCAAAACAGCAAAACAAGTGAACTATTAAACGATGAACGTTCATTGCAATATTTAATGAGCGACTTATATATAGTTGACGACATTATTGCTGAATTAAGAAAACCGTAAGCACAATAACAAAACACCAAGCACAAACAATAAAGATATGGAATTGACAGAGACTTTTAAGAGAGTGAAGGCGGCAAGCAAGACTTTGGGATTGCTTACCGATGAGAAGAGAAACGAGATACTTAATAAGGTGGCGGATGCCATTATCGAGAAAATGCCAATGCTGTTAGCGGCTAACACCAAAGACCTGGCAAAGATGGATAAGGCAAACCCACTCTACGACAGACTGCAGCTAACGGAAGACAGACTGAAAGGTATTGCTGGAGATATGCGACATGTCAGCATGTTGCCTTCGCCATTAGGCATAGAAAGCAAGCAGAAGACTCTTGACAATGGACTGAGATTGAAGAGAGTGAGCGTGCCTTTCGGTGTGATAGGAGTGATATACGAAGCTCGCCCTAACGTTACGTTCGACGTTTTCTCACTATGTCTTAAAAGTGGAAATGCTTGCATACTGAAAGGTGGTAAGGATGCCGAAGAATCGTGCAAGGCAGCAATAGAACTGATACACGAAGTGTTACAGCAGCAGGGTGTAAACACCGCTATAGCCGAACTTATGCCTGCTACCCACGAGGCTACAGGCGAAATGCTGAATGCCGTGGGATATATAGATGTGTGTATACCACGAGGTGGCAGAAAGTTGATTGACTTCGTGCGCAATACTGCCAAGGTGCCTGTGATAGAAACAGGAGCAGGTGTGGTGAATACTTATTTAGATAAGGATGGCGACAACGAGATGGCTGCACGCATCATAGAGAATGGCAAATGCCGAAGAGTGAGCGTTTGCAATGCCTTGGATTGTTTGATAGTACATAAAGATAAGCTCGCAGCATTACCTACCGTTTGCCAACCTTTAGCAAACAATGGTGTTACTATCTATGCCGACGAAAGAGCTTACGCAGCATTGGATGGTCACTACCCTACCGACTTGCTTAATCATGCTACTGCCGACAGCTTCGGTACAGAATTTATGGCTATGAAAATGGCGATAAGAACTGTAGACAATATAGACCAGGCAATAGACCATATATCGCAATATGGCTCAGGACATAGCGAGGCTATAATAACTCAGAATGCAGAAGCTGCAAAGAAGTTCCAGCTTATGGTAGATGCAGCATGCGTATATTGGAATGCACCGACAAGCTTCACCGATGGTGGACAGTTTGGATTAGGTGCAGAAATAGGCATAAGCACACAGAAGCTTGGTCCTCGTGGTCCAATGGCGTTGGAAGAAATGACAACGTATAAATGGATTATAGAAGGAGAAGGACAAATAAGGGAAAAGTAGCCTCACCCCCAACCCCTCTCCAAAAGAGAGGGGAGTGATTAGAATAGAAGGCTAAGGAGGTGAATACAATTCTACACTTTAAAACAAGTGAAGAGTGAAGAACGAAGAGTGAAGAATCCATTAGTCTATATGGCTATTTGATTCTTCACTCTTCACTTTTCACTCTTTACTCTTCATTTACTTTATTATCTTTTTGCCATCAACGATGTTGATACCCTTCTTGAAGTTCTGGAGGCGACGACCGAGGAGGTCGTAGATAACGCCAGACTTTGTAGACTTATCAACATTTGCTACGCTCTTGATGCCTGTAACGATAGCGAGGTCGGCAGCAGCGCCGAAACCACCACGAGCATTAGCCTTGCGGATAGTTCCCTCAGAATAAGAAGAAAGGTCAGCACCCTTGATAAGGGCAACGAACTTACCATCCTTTTCTACGAGATATGTAGCTTCTGCATCGAAGTTTGCAGCATCAACCTCAGCCTGAGCTGCAACCTCAGCAGGATTCCAGTCGGTGAAGAACTTGTCGAGAGTAAACTCCTTAGCCTCTTCGTCTGTAAGCACGGTCTCCATTGTCTTGTTACCATTTTTGTGAGTAAACTCAATAACTTTAGACTTAGGAGTATTCATGTTGTTGCCCGACTTGTCAACAGTTTTATATTCCTTGAAATAAACAGGAACAGAGTTCATACCAGCAGCAGTCCAACGGCTATCAACAAGCTTACCGCTATTGATTGTGGTGTTAAGATATGCAACCTTTGCATCACCCCATGAACGACCGAGGTTGAAAGTCTTGCTCTCTGTTTCGATAGAGCAATTGTTGAAGACATATCCCTTTTCTGCATTTCTTGGATAAGCAGCAGTAATAGTGCAATCACCTGTATTGCCAGAAGCCGTACGACTCTTGTTGAGGAGAGTTACACCATTGAAGTAAGCACTACCGCCACCACAGATATAGTCGACAGTACCCTGAATAAGTCCACCTTCGAAATAGTAGTCACCACTCTTAGAATAGTAAGTATCCTGATATGAACGGAGGTTTACATTCTTCATAATAGTCTTTGTACCACCATCTTGGATAACGGCAGCACGACCTGCAGAACCTGCCTTATAGTAGTCGAGGTCATTCTGCAAAGTAAGATCCTGGATATAGAGGTTCTTAGAAGAGTTCTGGAAAAGGTCGGCAGAACCAAGACCTTCAACCTTAGCATCAGGAGCATTCTTGATTACTACACCCTCTGTAGACTGGCCAATAATAGAGAGGTTGTTGGCAGAGATAGCAGTCTTAACGGTCTGACCGAAGTCGTAGACACCATTAGGAAGGAATATCTTGTCGCCATCTTGTGCCGACTTGATAGTAAGCATCAAGCTTGCAACGTCGCCAGAAGAAACAATATAGTAGCCTGTAGCCTCATCCTTAGCTACGAAATCATCAACATTGTAAACCTCAACGCCATGAACATAAGCAGAAGAAGGGAATGTGATGGTGAGAGTTGTTGGTTTGCCATCATACTTGAATGAAGCAGCTCCACCATCAGCATCAGCCTTAGCCTGGAAGGTTGCAACCTGATTGCCATCAGCATCTGTTACCACTACTTCCTGCTCAGCAGAATAGAGGCAATTCTTAACGAGAACTACCGCACGTGAAGAAACATCGAGCTTTATGCTCTTTGCCAGCCAACCATGATTATTGTAGTAGTTACCATCGATAGTGATAAGTTCGTGGTCTTCCTGATACCAAGAGCTCTTTGTGAGGTCGTAGTCATAGTGTGTGCCAGCAACAGCCTTTTCGATTGCAGTTACCTTAGCATTAAGGCGGGTGTCAGCCTCAAGCTTTGTTCCTTCAGCCATCTTGACGCCAGCATTTGTGAACCAACCTCGGAAAGCCATACCATCCTCGATAGCAGGGAGATCCTTTACTGTATATTTAGGAGTAAACTCACTACCAGGAGCAACCGTTTCGTCACCAAGCTTATTGCCATTCTGATCGAAGTATGTAATCTTCAAGTCAGCAACATATTCACAAGCCTCAGCCTTGATATAAGGAGTATACTGTGCACCGATGATGGTAAGAGTAGCTGGATCCATAGAGTTGTATACCCATGTAGCCACGCCACCATTATGATAGCAACCAGGAGTCTTAACATCTACAGAGCCAATCTCTTTTTCGCCATTCTTAATAATAGCATTGGTATTGCTATACTGGCAACCACCGAAAGTGAACTTTACAGGACCATCAACTTTTACAACCATCTTGAAGTTGTTCAATCCGTGAGCATCACCACGTGGAGCACCCTCAAGAGTAGTTACACCCTCAGGCAAAGTCTCTGGCATAGCAGAAATGTTTTGGAAGTCAAGTTCAAAGTCCTTGAATGTGCGAGCCACATTCTCTACGAACTGTACCTTGCAGAGCACACCCTCGGCAGAAGTATTACGAGTGATATACACACCAGTAACAGTTTCGTCGAGATCAACAACAACCTCTTCTGGTCCTTGAGCTGCAGCGGTAGTAGCAATCAATTCGCCCTTTACAGGCTTGCCACCTTCCATAGTGCCACGGCAAACATCAACCTTAAACTCCGCAGTGCTCTTACGATTACTGATAACGAGCTTAAGCTTACCAGCAACAGCAGCCTTCTTAAAATAAGCATAGCCTGAGCTATTAAGTTTTACACCATGCAAACTAAGGTTTTTGCCTTCGCCATCATTCACATAGCCTGCATAATACAAGCCATTGTCAGGACCTGCAGATGGGATATTCTTATTAGTATAGTCCCAGCACAAGTCATTCTCACCTGCATGCACAAAGATAGAAACCATGGCAAGCAGAGATAAAAGTAATAACTTTCTCATGTTTAATCTTGTAGATTAGTATAATTATAATTTTAGAAAAATTCATTTGTAGTAGTTGTTGCAAAAGTAGGTATATTTTCCCATACCTGCAAAGAAATTATCGGAATTATTGCATAATAAAAGTATATTACTATCAACATTTCAACTAACCGCCATATTCGTTGAGCAAATTTTTGGTAAACAGCGAATTTTTCGTATATTTGCAAATGTCATAAACAAACACTATCACAAATATGAAGACATTTTTCAACGTAGAAGACCTCGGCAATCTTGACAAAGCCATTGCCGAAGCATTGGAAGTGAAAGCAAACCGTTTCGGTTATCAAGAGTTGGGCAAAAACAAGACTTTGCTCATGATATTCTTCAACAATAGCTTGCGCACACGCTTGAGCACACAAAAGGCAGCCATGAACCTCGGTATGAACGTTATAGTGTTGGACGTAAATGCAGGAGCATGGAAGCTGGAGACAGAGCGTGGAGTTATCATGGATGGCGACAAGAGCGAACACTTGCTGGAGGCAATTCCGGTAATGTCGAGCTATTGCGACATCATTGCCGTACGCTCGTTTGCAGGATTGCAAGACCGCGAGTTCGACTATGCCGAGAGCATAGTAAACCAATTTGTGAAATATAGCGGTAAGCCTGTTGTTGCTATGGAGACAGCTACCGTGCATCCTCTTCAGGCTTTTGCCGATATCATCACCATCAAGGAGAAATGCACAGAATTGAACATCAAGCGTCCAAAGGTGGTATTGACATGGGCACCTCATTGCCGTGCTTTGCCTCAGGCTGTGCCTAACTCGTTTGCTCAATGGATGAACGCTGCTGACGTAGACTTCGTTGTCACCCATCCTGAGGGATATGAACTCGACCCTAAGTTTGTTGGCAATGCCAAGGTGGAATACGACCAGAAGAAGGCTCTCGAGGGTGCAGACTTCGTATATGCCAAGAACTGGAGTTGCCCAGGTGTTACAAATCCTTCCGACTATGGCAAGATACTATCTAAGGACATGGGATGGACTATCGACTCTGAGCACATGGCATGGACAAACAACGGATACTTCATGCATTGTTTGCCAGTACGTCGTGGTCTCATCGTTACCGACGATGTGATAGAAAGCGACCACAGTTTGGTGATACCAGAGGCTGCTAACCGTGAGATATCAGCCGAAGTGGTATTGAAGAGAGTATTGGAAAGCCTATAAGAAACCATATAAAAAGAATAGAATAGAGAGAAGTAGCATGACTTCTCTCTTTTTTTTGCTCTTTAGCTATGTAATTCAAAAGAAATATTGTAAGTTTGCATAAACAAATACAACATAGGCATGATTTCTCTTGAATGTGACTACAACAACGGTGCACACCCAAAGGTGTTGCAGCGACTTATCGAGACAAACAATGAACATACGGGTTGCTATGGCTTCGACGTTTATTGCGACGAAGCCAAGCGAAAGATTATGGCAGCATGCGACGACTATGATGCCGACATATTCTTTATGTCGGGAGGTACGCAGACCAATGCTACCGTTATCGACTCTATACTCCACTCCTATGAGGGTGTGATATCTGTCGACTCCGGACATATCAACACCCATGAGTGTGGCTCCATTGAGTTTACTGAGCACAAGATTATTAATGTGCCAAATCACAATGGTAAACTGAGAGCCGACGTATTGGAAAACTTCATGGAGAGTTTTCTTGCAGATGGTCAGAACATGCACTCTGTGTTCCCAGGACTTGTATATATCACATTCCCTACAGAGTTTGGAACCATCTATACGGCAAATGAACTTGAGGAACTATACAACCTGTGCAAATACTACAAGATGCCACTATATATAGATGGTGCACGCCTTGGTTATGGACTTACTGCCAAAGGCAACGACATAGACCTGCCATTCTTGGCTAAGCATTGCGACGTGTTCTATATCGGTGGTACAAAGATTGGTGCACTATGTGGCGAAGCCGTGGTGTTTACACATCACAATGCCTACGAGCACTTCTTCAGCATCCAGAAGCAGCATGGTGCTGTATTGGCAAAAGGCAGACTGCTCGGTTTGCAGTTTGACGCTTTGTTTACCGACAACCTATACTTCGACCTTGCTCGCAATGCCAACGACAGAGCTGAGGAAATGAAAGAGATATTCCGCAAGGCAGGCTACGGTTTCCACATGGATTCACCTACAAACCAGCAGTTCGTAATAATAGAGAACAAGGAAGTAGAAAGATTAGAGAAGCAAGTGGCATTCACTCGCATTGCTACCGCAGATGCTCACCACACCATCTGCCGCTTCGTAACAAGTTGGCCAACCACCAAGGAAGAGATTGCAGAACTTGAAAAAGTGGTTTGCAATAAATAGAAAAAGCTATTAGCAATCAATACTGTCCACACACGTAAATCTCTTGAAAACATTGTTGGCGTAACGACGAAGATTGTGGCACACCGGTATCATCATTGAGTCCACAAAACTGACACCACAACACTTGCCAAAGCCGCAGACTTTCATGAAGAGCATCATGTGACATATTGATATGTTTTAGAGTTTTTTTGCTTCATACTGCTCACGGGTGATGGGAGTCTCTGGGTCTACCACGAGCAATTCGTCGTAGGTCAGACCATAGAGCTTGTACACCATAAAGTCTATCTCGTTCTCCAAGACGGTGGTGTCGGCATTCTGTGCTTTCAGACTAATCATTTGCTCGGCATGCTCTGCAAGTTCTGTCGGCAATTGACGAGGAACAGGAATACGCTTGAAGTTGTCCCATATTAGCTGACGACCATTCTGTATGCGAGGACAGAAGTCCTTAATTAACCTCCAACCTAATTTTGAACATAGCAAAGCCAACAACGACTTGTCTGGGACCGACAAGAAGAACATCGAGTTGTTGCACATCGTGCCCGAACCATCATATACAAAGCACGGCTTGGTCTGGAATGCTTGATAAAACAGTTTTGGCATGGAAAAGCGGTCATAATAAGAGCAAGCTCGTAGTTCCCACCAATAGTCACCCTTGTCTGTTCTCTTTTGCCCCTTCTCTGCAAAAGGCAACAAGTGTTCTGCCACGGCCGGATAGTTGTCCTTTATCCATTGCCATGCCTCTTCTTCTGGTGGCAGAGAGTCAAGCCCCATGTGCTCAAGTGTAAATCCTTTAGGCATAAACACAAGATAAGATCCTGCCACTGCCTCACCATAAGCCACGAGACCACGACCTTGCAAGAATGGGCGAATAATCTCTGACGAGCGAACATCACGGTTCCTCAGCTCTTCAGCCTTTTCTATAGAGATATTAAAGGCTGAGGAAAAGCCTGTTTTAATGCCATAATACGATTCTCCACCAACATATTCTTCAAGCGAAATCATTCTTTGGTCAAGCCTATACAGTGCGTCTGCAAATATGGTTGGCGATAGATGCCATATATCACTTGTCAGCTTAGCTTTATTAATAGTTTCTCGCAGGCTGACTATCTGATTAGCTAGGTCACTCATGTTGACATGTTCAACCAAAGAATTAGCAAAAGTAGATGATGAAGATGCATTCTGAATCAACACAATACATGTATATGTGGTGGCCGACTCGAAAATCTGATAATCACCAAAGTCAACAATCTCCTTTATGTTTGTGTCAAGAAACAGCTGTCTGAGGGACTGACCATACATCACAGTCTCCCATTTATTTGGCATGATATACGAAAGATGTCCATTATGGCATAGCAACTCCATGCCACGTTCTACGAAGAGAGGATAAAGGTCGCCACGAGCATTATATGTAGCAAAGCGTGGAGATCCGTCAACTTTTCTCAGTGAGGCATAAAGTTTAGAGTCATCCGTATTAACCTGAAGACTTACATACGGTGGATTCCCAATCACCACATCAAATCCTTTTTTCTCTGCAAAAACATCAGAGAAGATAATATCCCAGTCAAAGAAGTTGATGTCTGTGCGTGCACGTTCAATGAGCGAGAATTTTTTGCTACCCAACAGTTTTTCACGTAATTCCTTCAATTGGACGCGCGACTTGCGTTTCTGCTCAGCAAGCGCAATCGCCTCTTTTTGCGCTTTGGTCTGCCTGGCATTGCGAGGCACGTCGAAAAGCGTTGGATTGTCGGTAGCCACCTCGTCTGCCACTTTAATGTCAATATCCAGTCGCATGGCAATGATATCCAGCAGAAGGAGTTTTATCTCAATCTCCTTCTGAAGTTTCTCCTCGCCACAGAGATTGTAGTATTCTCCCTGAGCAATGGCAAGTTGCTTCTTCAGTTTGGCAAGCTTAGTTCGATTGCTTGGCTTATCCTCGCCAAGGTTGATATACTCATTGTTGAATGTGGTGAGCAGCGAGTTGCCACGCACAATGCGATAGTCGAGGTTGGGCAGTGCATGTGCTTCCTCCTCGTCCACCACAAGAGCCAGCCAGAAACGCAGACGAGCGATATCCACTGCACCTTGCTCTATATCCACACCAAAAATGTTGTGCTGTATGATGTCGGTCTTGATATCTACGGCGCGTGCGTCACTACCCTCCAACGAACGGCGACACTGATAGAGCAGATTCATCATACCCACGGGGAATGCGCCCGAGCCTATTGCGGGATCGCAGATGCGGACAGTGCGCAAAGAGTCGAGAAGAACTGTGCGTTGCTCTTCTGTAAAGTCGTGATGCTCCTGCGGATTATTTACGAAAGCTTCCACTGCCGATTCTTGCACGCCGAGTGAGGACAGAGGCACTTTCAGATAGCTGCTCAATGCCGAGCGGCACATATAGCTGACAATCTCCTTGGGCGTATAGAATGCGCCCTTGTCTTTATTGTCCTCCAGCAGACTCTCGAATATCTTGCTCAGCATCTCAGGATCTACACCCACCTCAGCATCTGAAGGGTCGTTCTCGTCAACAGTGAAGTTGTATTGCGAGAAGAAATCGAACAGCGCATTGAAATACTCGTAGGGGAATATGCAGCGGCAACCGTCGGCATGGTCTTCCTCAAAGAGTCCACCATTGAGATAAGGAATGCTGCTCCACGCCTCAATCTGTGCCACATCCCATTCAACTTTGTTCTTATTGCCAGCAATTTTTGCATTGTGCTTCTCTATCTTCAGCAGACGTTCCTTGGAGTGCGTGTTGAGCACAGCGAAGAACAGAGGCTCGAGCACACGGTCGAGGAAGTCGTCTTTATGATTGGTGTTCTGCAACAGATGCAGCATGAACTTGCGGTCGCTACACATCCATCCTTTACGTTGCAGGAAATGCAGGAACACCAGTCGGCCCATCATCTTCTTCACATAGTCGCGCACAGCCTTGGTTCTGGCTTTCTTGTCGGGATAAGCAGAGGCAAAGGAAGTGTTGAACAAGTCGTGTGAGTCATTCATCGCAAGCGCATCCATCTTGGCGAGCGTCTCGCGGAATACACGTTCTTTGATTTTATGCTCGCCCTTCTCCTGAGAGGTTGGCTCACCGGTAATGTATTTCACAAACGAAGCGTAGAAGCCGAGATACTTGTAGAAGAACTCATCGGAAAGCTTCTCCACGGAGAAGGCATCCTCGATAGCTGCATTGTAGACAGTCTTAGTGCCATGCAGTGCATCGGACAGAAGGTTGAAACGCTCGTTGGCTGTTTTTGACGACTGTCCTTCACCAAAGACATAGGTGTAGCGTTTGCGGTCCATGGAGTCGGTGGCCGACTTATAGAAATAGGAGAATCGCCACGAACGTCCGCCCTCAGGATGCTCATAGTGGAAGATCATGAAGGCGTTGGTGTCGAGCATCAGTTGAGAGCGGATGAGTTGCTGAATGCCTACACGGTTCTGCGCAATGCGGCAGTTGTCGCGCATGGTGATGTCAAAGACATAAATCTCGTCGAAGTTATCTTGGTCTTCTGTAGGATTTATCTCTGCTACTTTTTGGATACTTAGAATGTTTGCAGCATCAGCCTGTTCGTTCTTTCCCGTTGTGGCAATGAAGTCCTCAGATCGAGACATAAGTTCTATGCGGTCGCCAAACATGGGCAGAAGCACTTCTTGGCAGAAACTGTCGAAGCCTGGATAGTCGTGTTCAAATATATGTGAAAAGTCTTTATTCATGTTGTTATTTTGTTATTCCTTGATGGTTGTCATAGCAACTGATACTGGTCCGTATTCTGTCTTATTCGATTTGACTATTTGTGCGAATGTACCTCCCAGCCATGAGTTGATATCATAGTCAATGCCAAACAGCGACTGCTGGTTTAGCGAGTGTTCTTTTGCAAACCGTAGTATGCTGCGGATAACAGTGCTATTCTTTTTCTTTACAGCAAGCTTTGCGTTCTTTAGAGCACGTTGGCTGTCTTTTGAAAGATGCTCGTAAATATCCGGATTGTCTTTCAACTTATTAATAATATCCAAAGCCTTTGTTATCATCTTGTCTGCATTATCACTTGTGAGACTACGTGAAGAATCTGTCAGATAACAGTCTGTGGCAAGCTGTTGAATATGCTTTGTAAACATAGATGGTGCTGCATATGTCGCCGACGGTTCACACTTCATCATCTGCATCATCTCCAGATGTGATATGATATGAGTGCGGTCATCCTCATCCACTTCCACGGGTGTGAATCCTTTTCTTTTCTGATATATCAAGACACTAGCCACACGTGGCGGATTCGCTGTGGTTATCGTTCCGCCAAGGTTCTCGCATGGCAAAGCGGCTATGAAGGCATATCGCTCGGGATTACTCTTTTGATATTCCCGCAGTTCCTTGATATATTTGCCAAGCTCGCTTTCCTCGCCATCCACATACTTATGGAATTCCAATTCCGGTATTTCCTCACGCTCACTGAACACCTTACTGTCTTCGCCGAGCATATGATGGAACGACTGAATCTTGGCAAAAGCATTCTCAATGAGATGAATCACTCCATTGCTCTCATTGGTCGGGAAAAAGTTGTAAACATGCACTTCCTTGGCGTCAGAACCTATACGGTTGACACGTCCGATGCGCTGCATCAATCGTGTAGCGTTCCAAGGTGTATCGTAGTTGAGGATAACATTGGCACGATGCAGGTTTACGCCTTCGGCAAGCACTTCGGTGGTAACGATGATGTCATAGTCGTCGCGTTGTTCTGAGGCGTTGGCATCGAAATTAGCCTTAATGGTATCCTGTAGTTCGTTTCTGTTTTCGGCTGACACTTTCAGCACTTTATGCTTTTTACCAGCTTTCTTGGCAATGGCATTCTGTGTGTCAACCGACTCGGTAAATATAACGAGTTTTCCCGATGTATTTGTCTGGGGATTGAAGAGCACAGAGTCGAGCGACTCGACAAACGCATCCATCTTAGGGTCGTCTTCATTGGCACTCCAACGCTCATAAAGTGAGTCTATTATCTTGCGGTCATTTTCCAACTTTGTTTTGTAGTCATCGTTGAAATCAGATGCGGAAAAACAAAGATTGTTGCCGCCTTTCTTAATGCGTTTTTCCTCAATGGCAGCGGTTGCTTTGGCAAAGTTGTAGTTAGCTTTGGCAAATTCGCCATTCACATCAATATCAGGACAGACAAACACCTGGTTTTTGTTCAGCATATCCAACATATTCTGTGTGTAATGACGCAGGTTGTTGAGCGAGGCTTTGAACGCAGTCTTACTACTCTCTAGTCGTTTGACGAGGAGTATTCGCATGATTTTTTGCAGTCGCTTCATGGTTGACTCGACAGTAAGGTTACGCTTCTCATATAGTTTTTTATGCTCCTCGTTCTTGAACATACCTATGGCACAATAGCGATAGAAACCAATGGTAGTGTCATCATCTTCGTCTTCTTCTGGCGCTATGGCATGTATAGTGTCTTGGAAGAGCTGGGCCAGCTCTTCGTCCATCTCGTAAGACAACTTATGCGGTCCACATACTTCAGGAAAGTGTAGTTGCTCGCTGTCATTTTCATAGTGTTTTTTTATATCCGTGCGTGTGCGGCGAACAAGTATATGGTCGAGCACTTGTCGGCGTATGCGGTCACTCATCTCTGCCAATGCAGCTTTGCCCTCTTCAGTATTGCTGATTTTGATATTTGCATCATAAATCTTGCACATCTCACCAAAGAATGCATCGAGCTTGCCATCGGGGACACCTGTGATGTCGGAATGGTTGGGTTGACGCTGGAAAAGGTATATCTGATTCTTTAAGTCGGCTGGACGATTGTTCATAGGTGTAGCTGACAGCAATCCTACGTAAGGCTGAACCAACATCGTAGTGGTTATGTCGTCTATCAGTTTGTCAAGTGCCTTATATTTCTGTGTGTCACTATTGCGGAAGTTGTGACTCTCGTCAACTATAATCAATCCATAGTCATGGTGATTAAAGTCGTTCTCAAATTCATCACCGTCTTCATTTTCGTCTGCTTCCTCGCCAAAGGAGGCTACGCTGCCAGTGGTTACGAAATCGATGAATCCCTCAATCTTGTTGCCCTCGTCTTTGTCTTTGTCAAACTCTGCAATTGTATCCTCCCATGACTTTCTGATGGCAGGAGGTGTGATAATGAGTACATGTTGAGAGTGATCCAACGAGGCGGCTTCTGCAATGAACTGCTTTATGACAAGTAATCCCACGACTGTCTTGCCAAGTCCTACCACATCACCAAGAATGAAACCATTGTGTTTCTTCATGACAGACAAACACTGCTTTGCTGCATCAAGCTGATACTGCAGTGATTGGATTTTTTTTGGAAGATATGATTTCAAGATGGCATCTAATGATGCGTCTGTAATATCTCCAAATTGTGTCTGGAGGTATTTGATGTATGTTTCGTAAGGCGAGAGTGTACGCTCTTTTTCTTCTTTCTGCTTTTTTACAGCGATTCCAATTGGAGAAGGGTTCAAAACCTCTTCAAGGAAGAGCCTGTTCCATGGTTTTGATATATTCCATAATTCGTCAAACCAACAGCTATGACCTTTGGCTTTGCTGAATTTATTTGGCACGGCAGTTACAATCATAGAATTGTTCTCTAAGTAGTTCAACTCTAAGTTGCCCGTAAGTCCTTTCCCCGTAAAATTGCTGCTGCCTATAATGCCTTTAGTGGCTTCATCATCACCCAAGAATATATAACATTTGGCATGCAAAAACTGTGCATCGCCTTCCTCATTGGTACGATACACTCTTATCTTTATCTTTGATTCAGATTCTTCTGCGTGGCAATATTTCTGGAGCAGCGCAACACTGCCCATATACTCCTCTTTAAGTTTCAGATCGTTTATGTCGGTCTTAATATAGTCTTCTGGAAACCGCCCCTTCTTTACTGATTCTTGCTGGTAAGCACGCACAATAGGGTCAGTTCCGATGAGCAGTTGAAGTTCACTGCCATCCTTTTCCAAGAACTGACGCAATTCCTCTTCCACAAGCATGATTCCTGGTATATCCCAGTAACCTGTAGCTATCTTTATCACTTTACAATTATCATTGCTAATACACTTCTTGAGTGTATCAGCCATTTTTAGATTTTCTGAATTATCGATAAGAGTATTGTTCATATTAGCATTCTTTGATTGGCGGAACTATAAGTCTTTGTCCAGTAATTCATCGGCTGTTACTTTTCTTGCCATGGTGTTATTGACTTTTATAAGTTCATTTATGTTTCTTGCGTCAACCTCCTTGGCTTTCACTTACCTTTTACTATACGGTCAATATCCTCGAAAGCATTCTCCAAACGCTCGCAGTGGTAGATTTCATACATATCGTATATCATATCTACCACTCCAAGGCGAGTCCATTCTGCCAACACTTTGTCGGCTGTTGTTTCCTTGTGTTCTGCATATCTCTCTATGAGATAGAGGAAGAAATCGCTTTGTTTGCTCATATCCGTGTCATCTTATATATATAGACTGTCGTGGATTACCTGTCACCTTCTCTGTTTCCCACATATCGAAAATAATCAGTGGACTCACCTTGTAGAGTTCCATCTCGGGGTCGATAAGCATCTGGTAGGTCTCAGAGGTGAGAAAGTCACAGATGGCCTTGCGCTCGTCCATGCCATACTTCTCTACTATGTTCGACACTACTTCTTTATCGTAGAAGTTGAGTGTACGTGCGGATATTCTCTTGTTCATACATTATCTCCTTCCTTATAGGTCAATGCTGCTAATGCCTCAGTGCTTTTGAAAGCGTATTGATCGGTGAGGTTCTGTGGTAGCAAGCGTCTCACTGCCTCCTCCTTGGTATAGTTGCCAGACATATAGTCGTCAATGACTGGCAATGTGGAATCATTAGCCACTGGCCCTATGACAACATCATAGTCGCCAACGACAGCTTGACCACGACGGTTTTTTACCACATAGTCAAGCCAGTCTCCATCGGCAGTGTTGAAACGCAGCACATGAAGCGTTGCCAGACGCAGCTCGTCGAGGTCGTATATGTTTACTATTGCCTGTCCGTTACCACGACGTCGTGTAACGGTTTTAGCCCACTTCATTGCCTGTTCGTATGATGACGTGAGATAAAATCCAGCCCCGAAGTCCAGCGCTCGTTGACCTTTCAAAAGCATAGGCTTATCCACCTTCATGTTGCTTCCGTGATATAGTATCTTGCCTACCATGTCTTACATCTTTTTGCGTTTAGTTAATTTTGCTTTTAGATTTATCTGCACCCAAATTTATGAACTTTTTCTTCATATCCATCATAAATTCCCAATTATTTTCTCTATTCCTATCATTTTCCTAATAACAACTCCGAAAAAATTACTAGAAAACGGTGAAAGTTATCAAATACATGAGTTCGGGACAAATAGAAAAAGAAGTACTACAGCAAGTTATTTGCAGTAGTACTTCTTTTTTTGTGCAGTTTATAATTATTATTTGCTTATCGCAAAGTATACGTTTTCATTCCCTTATATGTATTCACTCGCAGTACTGTTGCTTTGCCTGTAGGCAATGCGGCTATTGGTATGCTGACATATATGCGAGTGGTATAATACTCAGGCACACCATTCTGCGCATGAAGCAGTAATAGCGAATTGTCTGTACCAGAAGCCTCTGGGTCGACAACAAGCGAAAGCCATTGCTTTTCGTCTACGCCTTCGCTAACACCAGTCTTTAGTAGAAGCGAAAGGTTTACATACTTTTCGTTCTTGCTTGTCCACACACTCTCTACAGTTAGAGGGTCGGTGGCTATGGAGTCAGCATGCTCCTTAGGAGTGAGCACGGGAACCTGGCGCAAAGATAAAGCACGAACAGGATTATCGCCCTTGCTATAATAGAGCAAAGCACGATAAGAAGAGTCGGGCACGGAAGTCCAACTGGTTTTTATGCGTTGAGTAAAAGTCAAAGATGCACCATCGTCGGTTACGGCTTTCACCACGATAGTATCAGAAGAAGTGAAAGCCTCAACAAACTCAGCACATAGATAACTAAGATTTCCATCGCCAGTGTCATATCCATCATTAGAACATGATATGAACGCTGACGATGAAAAACATAATATTAATAATGTATATATATACTTACGAAGCATCATGCCAAAGCAAGTTGGTTGATAGCAGGATTAGCATACATCTTCAAGATACATTCGCGAAGATAAGCCTCGTCCTTGTTCTCTATCTGTATCTTTGCCAACTGACCGGCAAGATATTTCTCAAACTGAGCCTTGTCAGCTGCGCTATACTTATCAGCATGAGCAGCATTGTCCTGAAGCATATCCAAAGCCACGAAGTTGGATGGGAACAGCTGATAGTGAGCATGAATCTCACGGTCGATATGCTCTGCTATGATACGGAAGATGTCAGCCTTTGGTGTGTCGGCAGGCAACTCACGAAGCCAAGCATCGATACAAGGAGCAGCATGATAGTGGATATGTCCCTTATAGCCCATTATACCAGTCTGCATAGAAACGATATCATCCTGAGCCGACTTCTTCCATCCTGGGATATCGCGCTTGAGCTGGAACTCCTGCGCCTTAAGGAAGTCGCAAGGGTCGTACTCATAAGATATTGCAAGAGGAACAAGATGAAGGTCGAGCAAACTATCTACAACAGAACCCTTGCCGCCCATTACCATCATCTTCAAGATGGCCTCTTGAGTGCGGTCGTTGCTGTCTTTTGCCCTACCCTCACGTTGTGCTATCCACACATTATCGTGCTTATCGTTGATGACATAGTGCATATACTCCGACAATAGTTTGCTTGCCAACAACATCTCGCGCATAGAAAGGCTACGCTTCACGATGAAGCTCTTGTTTACTCTCACAAGGTCTTTTACCCAAGGAAGAGCCAAGAGGTTGTCGCCAATAGCAATCTCGCAAGTGGTATCGCTACCAGATTCGATGAGCACCACAGAGAGCAATGCAGAGTCGAGCACGATGTCGCGATGGTTGCTTATGAAAGTATGACGATCAGCAAGGTTGATATTTGAGAAGTCGGCAGTATAGCCCAAGCTTGCTTTCTTTAGCAGATCATGAAGGAAACCAAGGCAGAAAGCCTTTTGGAAATCAAGGTTTGTTTTGCATTGCTTCATCTTTGCAGCAATAGCCTCTACAGGCACACCTGGATATAGATAAGCAAGCACAGCCTTAAACTGCTCGTTGGCAATAAGTCTGTCGAACACCTCAGGGAGTTCCTCTGGGGTGAAAGGTCTGATGTCAGCAAACTTTTCTGGTATCATATTGTTTCAAGTTAAGGGTGAAAGGTAATATCACTAAAATTGATTTTCTACTATCTCGCTCAACACCTCTTTGATATCCAAGCCTGCAGCACGAACCTGCTGAGGAATGAAGCTGGTGGCAGTCATACCAGGAGTGGTATTGATTTCGAGCATATTTATCTTGTCGTTGCCATCCTTATCCTTAGAGATGATATAGTCTATGCGGATGATGCCGTTGGCATGAAGAATGTCGTAGATGCGAGAAGTCTCGGCAGCAACCTTAGCAGCTGTCTCTGGAGCAAGACGAGCTGGAGTAATCTCCTGAACCTGACCATTATATTTTGCATCATAGTCAAAGAACTCGTTGCTCGTAACAACCTCTGTAGCTGGCAACACTACTGACTTTTCTGCAGTCTTGTATACACCCTGCGAAATCTCTACACCATCAAGGAAGCCTTCAATCATAACTTCATCGCTCTCCATGAAAGCTACACGGAGTGCAGGAGCCAACTGGTCGGCATTCTTAACCTTGGAAACACCGAAGCTTGAGCCATCGGCAGCAGGCTTAACAAAGCATGGCATGCCAAGACGATCGGCAATAGTCTGTTCATCATAGCTTTCGCCACGACGGAGCAATATGCTATCAGCAACATTCACTCCAAAGCCACGGAGGTAGTTGTTCAACACATATTTATCAAAGGTCATAGCCTCAACGAGCACACCACTTGTGCTATAAGGCAAATGGATAAGGTCGAAATATCCCTGCATGACACCATTCTCGCCTGGTTGACCATGGATGGTGATGTAAGCATAATCGAAGTATATATGTTTGCCATCAAGTTTGAAAGAGAAATCGTTTTTGTCAATTTCCACAATCTCGCCATTGTCGAGATTTACATGCCAGTCTGTACCTTTGACATCTACGATGTAGATATCATAGCGTTCATGGTCAAAGAAGGAATAAAGTCCTTGTGCCGACCTCAACGATACATCATGTTCTGATGAATCACCACCACATACGATGGCGACAGTTCTTTTTTGTGTTTTCATTTTAAGTATGCTGTTTTATTTATGTTTGTCAAATTTCGTTTTGTGTGCTACCTGCAATAAAGGTGCGCCACTTCTCGATAAGTGCCTTAAAGTCTTCAGGCCATTCAGAGGTGAAGTCCATCTGCTGGTGAGTGACAGGATGCACAAAGCCAAGAGTCTTGGCATGTAGAGCCTGACGGTTGCAGAGTTTGAAGCAATTCTGAATGAATGCCTTATACGATGAACTGCGGTTGCCACGCAATATCTCGCTACCTCCATAGCGCTCGTCGGCAAAAAGCGGATGACCAATATGCTTCATGTGAGCACGAATCTGATGAGTGCGACCTGTTTCGAGAATACACTCTACGAGTGTTACATAGCCAAAGCGTTCGAGCACCCTATAATGAGTTACGGCATTCTTGCCAATACCAGAGTCGGGGTCAAACACAGCCATACGCAGGCGGTCTTTAGGGTCGCGACCGATGTTGCCTTCTATTCTGCCCTCATCTTCGATGAAGTTTCCCCACACCAAAGCATTATAGCTACGATGTGTGGTTTTGTTGAAGAACTGCTTGCCAAGGCGAGTCTTTGCGTCGGGAGTTTTGGCTACAACGAGGAGTCCGCTGGTATCTTTATCTATACGATGCACTAAGCCCACCTCTGGATCGTTAGGGTCGAAAGACTTCAAATCCCTGAGATGCCAAGCTACGGCATTTATCAATGTGCCGTGGAAGTTGCCTGCTCCAGGATGCACCACCATGCCCGCCGGTTTGTTTATCACCATGAGCTCATCATCCTCGTATACTATATTGAGCGGTATATCCTCTGCGCCAATGGTGTTATCATGTCGTGGACGGTCGAGCATCAACGTTATCACGTTGCCTGCACGCACCTTAAAGTTGCTCTTCACAGCCTTTCCATCAACAAAGATGAAGCCTGCATCGGCAGCATTCTGTATTCTATTACGACTGGAATGAGGCATACGGTCGGCAAGATATTTGTCTACACGCACAGGAGCTTGTCCTGGGTCTACCACTACCTTGCGATGTTCATAGAGTTGGTTTTCATCAGAGTCAGCGCTATCATTATCTACGCAATCGACATCGCCTTCTATGCCATCAACTTCGTATAGCTCATCGAAGTCATTATCAAATATTTCGTTTTGTTCCATCAATTCAATTTTCTTACAACAGGACCATTACCTGAATTCTGTTCGTGAGTTGTTGCAGGTTCGCGTTGTGTTTTTTCTGAAGGATGAGCAGGGTGCACCTTAGATTCTGTAACAGGTGCTACGGTTTCAATTTCATCACTATTTGGTGCAGATTCAAATTCATCAAAGTCGCTGAAGTCATCCTCTACCAATGTAGCAGAATCGTCTTCGCTCAATCTGCCATTACCAGCAACTATCACGAGCACATCTTCGATAGAAATCTTATCGCCTGCATTCACATTTCTTCCGTTGGCAGTAATGCCATAAACCCAATCCTTTTCGCCAGGAATGAATTTTGGCTGACCGAGTTTGAAGCCCATAGCAGAAAGCTTGGCCATAGCCTCACGTAGAGAGCTATTGTCAATAACATCAGGAAGAGAAAGAGTTGGAGTATGCGAAGAGTTGATGACAAGATATATCACATGACCCGACTTCACTCTTTCGCCAGGAGCTATGCTCTGTTCGAGCACACAGTCAGGCTTCAAAGCCTTGACATATCCCGTATCGCCAACAACAGCTTCTATGCCAAGATGGTCTAGAATTTCTTTGGCTTCATCAAAACTCTTATGTTTGAGGTTTGGTACAATTATCGACTCGCCATGGTGCGTATATATGTTAAGTCCAAACCTGACAGCAGTACAGAGTATAATGACAACGACAAACATCGCTGCCAAATTATACCACAAGTATTTACTCTTGAATTTTCCTATGAATTCAGAAGGTGTCATTATATAATATTCTATTTCTTGCAAAGATAGTGCAAAATTTCGATTGAGCGAAAAGAATGTGAATGTATTTACATTCTTGAGTGTTAGAAATTTATTTAATTGGATGAAATATCAAAACAAATAACAAAAAAAGCACCGCATCATGATAAAACATGTTGCGGTGCTGGATATTTTGTATCAGAATTATCTGTCTACAGGATTACTCCTTTACACGGCTGAGGTAAGAACCATCGCGTGTGTCAACCTGGATAAGGTCGCCCTCGTTGATGAAGAGAGGTACACGGATTTCAACACCTGTTTCAAGAGTAGCTGGCTTAGTAGCGTTGGTAGCTGTATCGCCCTTGATACCTGGCTCAGAGTGAGTAACGCGGAGGTTTGTCTTAACAGGCATTTCAGCCAAGAGGATAGAACCATCGCTGGTATCAGTAACAACCTCTACGATATCACCTTCCTTCATAAACTCTACACCAGTAATCTGCTCCTTTGCAACAGGAATCTGCTCAAAAGTCTCCTGATTCATAAGGATGCAACCTGTAGCATCCTCATAGAGATACTGATAAGGGCGACGCTCAACGCGAACATCCTCGAGTTTGAATCCAATCTGGAAAGTACGCTCCAATACACGACCGTCTGAAACATTCTTCAGTTTGGTAATCATTACGGTATTTCCTTTACCTGGCTTTCTGTGCTGAAAGTCGATGCAAGTCCAGATCTTGCCATCCATACGGATGCAAGTTCCAATTTTGATTTCCTGTGAATTAATCATTGTTATATTCTTGTGTTATTTATTATATTTCGCCTTTACAGGGTGCAAAGTTACTACATTTTTATAAAAAAACATATAAATAAGGGCGAAAAATCGGTTAATTCTTTGTTAATTGGAAAATTATGAGTAATTTTGCAGCCCAAAAGGTGTGGTGTGCCCACATCTTTAGCTATAGCACATAACATTAAAAAGAAAATAATAAGATGAAAAGAACATTTCAGCCCCACAATCGTCGCCGTGTAAACAAGCATGGCTTCCGTGAGAGAATGGCAACTAAGAACGGCCGCCGTGTATTGGCATCTCGCCGTCGTCATGGTCGTAAGAAGTTAACTGTATCTGACGAGCACCACGGAAAGTAATCCTGCTTTATACAAAACAGGCGCAAATGGCAGCAAAGGAACATCTGTTTCTTTGCTGCCATTTTTTATATTCTTTCTTTTGTTATTATACAAGATAGGCTACACTTGTTATTATACAAGATAGGCTACACTCGGGAATAAAAAAGAAAACTTCATATTTCTTTTGTTATTATATAAGATAGGCTACGTTCGGCAATGTGTGAGCAAGCTCACATTGCCCTCACTTGCACTATCTTTCCGCTCGTTTAGATAAATTTCTCATACTCAAGAATGCAAATACATTTGCATTCTCTTCGCTTAATCGAAATTTTGCACTATCTTTTCATAAGATAGGCTGCACTCGGGAATAAAAAAGAAAACTTCGTATTTCTTTTGTTATTCCGCTCGTTTGCACTATCTTTGTAAAAAATATAAGATTTATAATATGAGATACTCCATAATAGTACCTGTATACAATCGACCAGACGAAGTTGACGAACTACTCGAAAGCTTGACAAACCAAAGTGTTAAGGATTTCGAAGTCATTATCGTGGAGGATGGAAGTAGCATTCCATGTAAGGAGGTTTGCGACAAATATGCTGGCAAACTCGACTTACATTATTATAACAAGCCCAACAGCGGACCAGGGCAGAGCCGCAACTATGGTGCAGAGAGAGCTAATGGCGAGTATATGATAGTGCTCGACTCTGATGTGGTGTTGCCTACAGACTATATCAAAGCCATCAACGCAGAGCTTGATAGAGAGCATGCTGATGCTTTCGGCGGACCTGACGAGGCTCACTCTTCATTCACCGACACTCAGAAGGCAATATCGTATTCTATGACTTCGTTCTTTACTACAGGCGGTATTCGTGGCGGCAAGAAGAAGCTCGACAAATTCTATCCTCGCTCATTCAACATGGGAATAAGCAAAAAGGCTTATATGGCATTAGGAGGATTCTCGAAGATGAGATTCGGAGAAGACATCGACTTCTCTATCCGCATATTCAAAGCAGGATATAAATGTCGCCTTTTCCCAGAGGCATGGGTATGGCATAAGCGCCGCACCGACTTCCACAAGTTCTGGCGACAGGTATATAATAGTGGTATCGCACGCATAAACCTATATAAGAAATATCCAGAGAGCTTGAAGCTTGTTCACTTATTGCCAATGGTTTTCACTCTTGGCATCTTTGGCACCATAGCCATATGGGCATTGGGATTATTCATGTTCAACTTCGGTCCCGACCATATGAATCAATCTATAGGTTTTGCAGTTATGGAACTTGCTATGCTCTGCACATTCTTCATTCTGCTATACTGCATAGCTCTATTCACAGATAGCACACGAAAGAACCACAGTTTGAAGATTGGAGCGCTGAGCGTGGTGTCGGCATTCATACAGTTGATGGGCTACGGATGTGGATTCTTAAACGCATGGTGGCGCCGATGTGTGCTTGGCAAGAGTGAGTTTGCTGCTTTCGAAAAAACATTCTATAAATAAATGTACAGTAGTTTCGACCAATGAACGATATACAGAAACTGAATATCAACGAATGGGCAGAAGAAGACCGTCCAAGGGAGAAACTCATGGCAAAAGGAGCTAATATGCTTACCGATGCAGAGTTGCTCGCTATACTTATCGGTTCGGGTTCTACTAAAGAGAGTGCCGTAGACTTGATGAAGAGAGTGTTGAACTCTTGCGACAACAACCTAAATTCGCTTGGCAAGATGTCGCAACATGAACTAATGGAGTTTAATGGCATAGGAGAAGCAAAGGCTATCACGATATTAGCAGCTTGCGAACTGGGCAAACGACGTGCTGCTTGCGCACCAAAGGATCGAGCAGATATGGGTAGCGCTACTGCCATATACGAGTATATGCACCCCAAGATGCAAGATCTCGACATGGAAGAAGCATGGGTGTTGCTTATGAATCAAAACTTTAAGCTTATAAAGGCTGCAAGGATAAGTCATGGTGGCATCAGCGAAACGGCAATAGACGTAAGAGTGGTGATGAGAGAAGCTATACTGAACAATGCTACAGTAATAGCCATTTGCCACAACCATCCGAGTAATAACAACAAACCAAGTCGTATGGACGACCAGATAACAAAAAAGATAAAGGATGCCTGCGAAACCATGCGACTATACTTCCTCGACCATATAATAGTGTGCGACGGGAAATATTATAGCTATAGAGAAGAAGGAAAACTATAAAAAAATATTATGACACAAGAAGAAAAGACACAGATAGAAGAGAGAATAGTAGACGTACTGAAGACTGTTTATGACCCAGAGATTCCAGTAGACATCTGGAACCTCGGCATGATATACAAGATTGACGTGCAGGACGATGGCAACGTGGAGCTTGATATGACTTTCACAGCTCCTTCGTGCCCAGCTGCCGACTTCATACTCGAAGATGTAAGAACAAAAGTGGAGAGCGTGACAGGAGTGAAATCTGCTAACGTGAACCTCGTTTTCGAACCTGCATGGGACCAGAGCATGATGAGCGAAGAAGCCCGTGTGGAGCTTGGATTTGAATAACACTAACTCTCCCACCATATTATATAATAAGGTATATAAAGCATAAGCACTATGAAGAACGTATATTTCCTCAGCGATGCCCACTTAGGCTCACTTGCCATTGAGCATAGCCGCATGCAAGAGCGACGACTGGTGCGTTTTCTCGACACCATAAAGAACAAGGCTGCCGCCATCTATTTCCTTGGCGACATGTTTGACTTTTGGGACGAATATAAATATGTAGTGCCAAAAGGCTACACGCGCTTTCTTGGAAAGGTTTCGGAACTGACAGACATGGGAGTGGAAGTACACTTCTTTACTGGCAACCACGACATCTGGACCTATGGCTACTTGGAAGAAGAATGCGGCATGAAGGTGCACACCAAGCCTGAGACGGTAGAGATATACGACAAAGTGTTCTACCTTGCTCACGGCGATGGACTTGGCGATCCCGACAATAAGTTTAAGCTACTACGCAAAGTTTTCCACAATCGCTTCTGCCAACGATTGCTCAACTTCGCGCATCCTTGGTGGGGAATGCAGTTGGGACTAAACTGGGCAAAGCATTCCAGACTAAAGCGTGCTGATGGTAAGGAACCACCATACATGGGTGAGAATAAGGAATATCTGGTATTATATACAAAAGAGTATATGAAAACTCATCCGGAAATAGACTATTTCCTTTATGGTCATCGACATATAGAACTCGACATTATGCTTAGCCGTAAATCAAGAATGATGATTCTCGGTGATTGGATATGGCAGTTTACCTACGCAGTATTCGATGGCGAACACATGTTCTTAGAAGAATATGTAGAAGGCGAAAGCCAACCATAGGAAAGTAAAGAGTGAAGAATTTAAGTGAAGAGTGAAGAACGAAGAGTGAAGAATCCAAATGTTTAACAGCTTATTATAAAGCTAATTGATTCTTCACTCTTCGTTCTTCACTCTTCACTTATTATCTCTCTATGCGACCATTAGCATTACCCATATTGGTAATAATCTCGTCCTCAGTAACGAGGTTTTGGTCGCCAGGAACCGTATTCTTTATTGCACTTGCAGACAAAGCGAAGTCAAGACAACGCTGATCATCATCAGCCCACTTCTGACGAGCATGGATAAAGGCAGCAACAAAGGCATCGCCTACACCCATAGGGTCTACAATAGGCTGAATATCATAGATACGTGTGGTATATAGCTTTCCTTCGGCATAGAGAACACCTGTAAGTGTGTGATGAGCAGAGGTAATCTGGTTGCGAAGAGCCATGAGCATACGACGGCAACGTGGAAACTGCTGTTGCAACTGCTTGAAATAAGCCTCATAAGCAGCTTTATCTATCTCGTAGTTAGCATCCAAAGCTTTAAAAGGAATATGCTTTAGTCCACTTGCAACTTCCCATTCATTCTGGTCGCCAAATACAAAGCCACTATATTCTACCAACTTACGCAATGTAGAAGGAGCATCTGCACCATCATATTTCCAAAGATTCTTTCGATAGTTGATATCGCAGGTTATCTCTACGCCCATAGAGTCAGCCAACTGTACAGCATCCAAAGTTGTATCAAGAGCATCTTGACTCATAGCGCAAGTTATACCTGAGCAATGGAATATCGACGCATCCTTGAATACTGCTGTCCAATCAATATCATTACGCTTGAGGGTACAGAATGAAGAATCATTGCGGTCGTATACCACCAATGAATTACGCATAGCTGCAGCCGATTCAAAATAATACGCACCAAGTCTGTCGCCACCTCTTACTATGTGATTGGTATTCAATCCGAACTGCTTTAAGTGCATCAGTGCTGCATTACCCATAGCATTGTTTGGCACACGAGTAACATACTCCACATTGTCGCCAAGACAAGCCAACGATACAGCGACATTAGCCTCAGAACCTCCAAAATTGGCATCCATCACATGTCCTTGACCAAGACGTTGATAACCCGACTTAGACAGTCGCAACAATATCTCTCCGAAAGTAACAATCTTCTTGTTCATATTATTTTTATTTATTCTTCACTATATTCAAGTTCAGCTATATAAGCTTGTATTTGTTGCTTAAGCACAGGAATATCATCTTCTATGACCAACCACATGATTTCAACATCCACAGCAAAATAGTCATGAACTAAAATATGTCGCATCTTCTCTATAAATCTCCATGGAGTTTGTGGATGTTCATCTTTAAACTCTTTGGTTAATTTATTTACAGCCTCGCCAACAATTTGAATATTGTAGGCTGTTGCATGAAGATGAAGAGAATCTGTAGCAAGTTTCTGTTTCGACATACCATCAGTATACTCCTCAATCTTATCAATTGCAGCAAGAATATGCTTCAATCGTCCCTTATCTCTAACTTTTTCTCTCATAGACAAGTATTTTATCACGATTAGCGCTCTCTGAGGCAAAAGGCAGAAGCTGTCCTTCTCTTACCATATCAACAGGGCGATTAAGGCGATCTTCCAAATCACAAATCATTTCAAAAAAGCCTAAACCTAAACGAGCATTGGGGGAAAGAGCTACAATAATATCAATATCGCTATCAGCCCTTTCCTCACCACGAGAAAAGGAACCGAATACCCAAGCTTTATCGACAGGCTTTGACTTAAAGTATTCACTTATAATATTTACAACATTTGTATCCATAATGCTTTTACCCGTTGAATAATACTATGTAAGCTACTGCAAATATACAACTTATATTTATTATTAAGAAGTATAACTTGAAAAACTTTTCTTTTAAGCCGAAATAGTCAAAACAAATATTGCTAATTATAAATAAAAAAAGAGGATGCCCTTACGAAAAAGAGCATCCTCTATAATATAAAAAGAGGTATATAATTACTTCTTTGTTACCAATTCTACGGTATCGCGAGCGATAACGATTTCCTCATCAGTAGGAACAACAACAACCTTTACCTTGCTGTCGTCGGTAGAGATGATAGCTTCCTTACCACGAACCTTGTCGTTAACTTCCTTGTTGATCTTGATGCCAAGGAACTCCAAGCCCTTGCAAGACTCCTCACGGAGGTCGGTCTGATTTTCACCAACACCTGCAGTAAATACGATAGCATCTACGCCACCCATAGCAGCAGCATAAGCACCGATATACTTCTTGATGCGATACTCATACATACGAAGAGCCAACTGAGCCTTTTCGTTACCCTCGTTAGCGGCATTCTCGATGTCGCGCATATCTGACGAGATACCAGTGATACCAAGTACACCACTCTTCTTGTTCAAGAAGTCAGCCATTTCCTGTGGCTTCATGTTCAACTTCTCCATCAAGTATGTAACAGCAGAAGCGTCGATATCGCCACAACGTGAACCCATCATCAAACCTGCCAATGGAGTCAAGCCCATTGAGGTATCCAATACCTTACCGTTCAATACTGCAGCTACAGAGCCACCGTTACCGATGTGGCAAGTGATAATCTTAGAGTTGTTCTGGTCGAGACCGAGAATCTCGCAAACACGCTTAGAAACATAGCGGTGAGATGTTCCGTGGAAACCATAACGGCGTACGTGATACTTCTCGTACAACTCGTAAGGAATTGCATAGAGGTAAGCGTAGTCAGGCATTGTGCTGTGGAATGCGTTGTCGAATACGCAAACCTGAGGAGTGCCAGGCATCAATGAGTCAACGGCACGGATACCCTTCAGGTGACCTGCGTTGTGAACAGGAGCGAGGTCGCAAAGTTCCTCGATACCATCCTCTACGCTCTTGTCAACGATAACGCTCTCCTTGAACTTGTCACCACCCTGTACGACACGGTGTCCTACAGCGTCGATTTCCTTCAAGTCCTTAATTGCACCAAACTCAGGATCGAGCAAGCACTTGAACACGAAGTTCACACCTTCCTTATGGTCAGGCATGTCGTGCATGATAATCTTCTTCTCACCGTTTGGCAAGGTTATCTTGATGAAAGCCTCGTCAAGACCGATACGTTCAACACCACCCTGTGCAAGCACAGCTTCGTTGTCCATGTTGTAGAGCTTGTACTTGATTGACGAGCTTCCGCAGTTTAATACTAATACGTTCATATTTTTTATAAATATTGAATTATGAATGTTGGTTATTGTTTTAAACCTTTGCATCCATAGCCTGGCAAGCTGTGATAGCTACCATATAGTAGATGTCATCAACAGAGCAACCACGGCTCAAGTCGTTTACAGGACGAGCAATACCCTGAAGGATAGGACCGATAGCGATAGCATCGCCCAAACGCTGAACGAGCTTATAGCCGATGTTACCAACCTCAAGGCATGGTACTACCAATACGTTTGCCTTACCAGCGATAGGGCTACCTGGAGCCTTCTTCTCACCTACAGATGGTACGAGAGCTGCGTCAGCCTGGAGTTCACCATCAACATCAAGCCATGGAGCACGCTCCTTAGCAAGACGAGTAGCCTCAACAACCTTGTCTACAACCTCGTGCTTAGCACTACCCTTTGTAGAGAAGCTCAACATGGCAACCTTAGGATCTACACCTGCCACGCTCTTTGCTGTCTGTGCAGTACAGATAGCGATCTGTGCCAACTGGTCTGCATCTGGCATAGGAGTAACAGCAACGTCGCCCATTACTACCAAGCCATTGTCGCCATACTGCTGCTGCTTTGTGATAAGAAGCATTGCACCACTTACGCAAGTGATACCAGGAGCACACTTGATGATCTGAAGAGCTGGACGAAGAGTGTCGCCAGTAGTGCTAAGAGCACCTGAAATCTGACCGTCAGCACCTTCAGTCTTAATAATCATACAACCGAGATAGAGAGGATTCTTAACCAACTCGCGAGCCTGCTCGATGGTCATACCCTTCTTCTTGCGCAATTCTGCAAGCAATGCCGCATACTCTTCGCTCTTCTCGTTGTTCAGAGGGTCGATGATGGTAGCCTTGTCGATGTTGTGAAGATCCCAACCTTTAGCAAGGTTCTTAATTTCATCAGGGTTACCTATAAGGATAATGTCTGCGATGTCGTCAGCCAATACACGGTCGGCGGCTTTCAATGTACGCTCCTCAGTAGCTTCAGGGAGCACGATGCGCTGCTTGTTTGATTTTGCGCGCTCAACAATCTGTTGTAATAAATCCATAGTTTGTTATAAAAAAAGTTTCTTTTATATTTCTTTTGCAAAGGTACTGCAAGTGAGCGGAATAACAAAACAAAACTTCATTTATTTATGCCATTTCTCTTGCTAATACACTCTCTAACTCTTCCGCCGACAAGCGCAAGCGGAATTCGCCCTTGATAGCCACACTTATCCTACCCGTCTCCTCACTCACGATGACAGCTATAGCATCAGAGTCTTGTGATATTCCCATAGCAGCACGGTGGCGAAGGCCAAGATCCTTAGGAATATCAAGACTATGCGACACTGGCAGAATACATCCTGCCGATTTTATGCGTTTCTTAGAAATTATCATAGCGCCATCATGCAAAGGCGAATTCTTAAAGAATATGTTTTCTATCAGACGTTGGTTGATACGTGCATCGATAAGGTCGCCAGTATTCACAATATCATCGAGCGGAATAGCTCTCTCTATCACGATAAGGGCACCAACTTTATTTTTCGACATATCCATACATGCCATCACTATAGGCATAATGGTTTCCTTATCTTCTTCTATATCTTCTCCACTCTTGTTTGCAAACAGTTTAAAGATACTGCGCATACGTTGGTGGGTACCGAGGGAATAAAGGAATTTGCGAATTTCTTCTTGGAATAGCACTATCAAGCCAATAACACCCACCGACACAAGTTTGTCCATGATACTACCCAACAGGCGCATCTCTATAACTTGACTCACAAAAAGCCAGACTACCACAAACACGATGATACCTATAAAGACATTGAGCGAACGGCTCTCCTTCATAAGTCGGTAAATATAATAGAGCATTAGTGCCACCAGCACTATGTCTATAATGTCTTTTACGCCAAAATCAAAAAACATGGTGTTACAATTAGTTTGATTATTTTCTATTCTTGCATGATATAAAGCCTATTCTTGCATAGCTCGCATCTTCTCAACGACTGCCACGGTGTCGACAGCATCTTTCACATCGTGAACTCTGAGGATGCCAGCACCCTTCATCAACGACATGGTGTTGATAGCTACTGTTCCTGTTAGAGAAGTATCAGGGCTACCGCCAACAAGCTTGAATATCATTGACTTTCGAGATATGCCTACCAAGATAGGAAGGTCAAGAACAAGCAACTTCTCAGCTTCTGATAATATCTGATAGTTATCATCGAGCGTTTTACCAAAGCCATAACCTGGGTCAAGAATTATATCCTTAGCACCATAGTCACGCAACTGCTGAACTTCGGCAGCAAAGGCTTTTAACATATCCTTGATGTTAGATTTCACCGACATAAGGATATATGGCACCTTCAGTTCGCCAATAAGTTGAAACATGTTGCCACTCTCATTGATAGGAGTATTAACGATTCCTGTCAGTCCACCTTCAGAAACGTCGTTGATAATATCAGCGCCCCACTCTTCTATACACTTACGTGCCACAATAGGACGATAGGTATCTACCGACACAGCAGCATCAGGTTGCTCACGACGCACTATCTCTAATGCCCATTTTAAGCGACGGGCCTCTTCTTCTTCACTAACTTCTAAAGCACCTGGACGAGTAGAAAAAGCACCAACATCTATAAATGTGCCACCCTCTTCTATTATGGCATTAGCTCGTTCTGCAATCTCTTGTTCTGTCTGCTTACGGCTACCACTAAAGAATGAATCGGGAGTGACATTCAAGATGCCCATCACCTTAGGCTTCGACAAATCTATGAGTCGGCCTCTAACGTTTATGGTATAATCAATAGGTTTATTCATATCCATGCAAATATAATAACTTTCTTCGAAAGAAACCAAAGTTTTCGCACTTTTTGCCATAATCGTCTACATATCTCATCATTTTTATATAATTTTGCATCATTCCTCGCAAATATACATATTGAGGTATCAACAAAACGCTATAATTATTATGGACGCAGCACAACTTTATAGCCTCTACCTTAAGGCAGGCAAGCAGGCTACTACCGACTCGCGCAACTGCCCTGCCGGTTCCATATTCTTTGCACTAAAAGGCGAATCTTTCGACGGTAATAAGTTTGCTAAGGCAGCTCTCGACAAGGGTTGCTCTTATGCAGTCGTTGACGAGAAGGATTATGCCATAGAGGGTGACGAAAGATTTATCGTAGTCGACGATGTATTGACTACATTCAAAGAGATGGCACGCCAACATCGTCGTCAATTCAACATTCCTGTAATAGGTATCACAGGCACAAACGGCAAGACTACAACCAAGGAACTTATTGCAGCCGTATTGTCGGAGAAATATAATGTGATGTATACTCAAGGCAACTTCAACAATGATGTAGGTGTACCAAAAACTCTGCTTACTCTCGATAGTTGCCACGACATAGCTGTTGTAGAGATGGGAGCATCACATCCCGACGACATCAAAAAGCTTGTTGAATACGCAGAGCCTACATGCGGTATGATCACCAATGTGGGTCGCGCCCACTTGCAAGGCTTTGGCTCTTTCGAAGGTGTAATGAAGACTAAGGGTGAGCTATACGATTTCTTAAAGGCTCACAACAGCACGGTATTCTTGAATGCTGATAATGAACACCTATGCAAAATGACAGAAGAGCGCAACATCACAGACATAGTAAGATATGGTCAGAAGGCTGCAAACTTAAAGGTTAGAGGCGAAGTGGTAGAATGTGCACCATTCCTCACATTCCAATTCCAAGTAAATGAAGGCGAGAAGCATACTATTTCTTCCCATCTCATCGGAGCATATAATATCGACAATATGCTTGCTGCAATAACCATCGGACTGGAGTTCGGTGTTAGCACAGATGCTATCTGCCATGCTTTGGAAAACTATATTCCAAGCAACAACCGTTCGCAATTTGAGCAAACAGCAGACAACAAACTTATCGTTGATGCCTACAATGCAAACCCATCAAGCATGATGGCTGCATTGCAGAACTTCAACATCATGAAGGCTGATAACAAGATGGCGATACTTGGCGACATGCGCGAACTTGGCGAGGTTAGCGAAGAGGAACATCAAAAAATTGTTGATTTCATCGCTTCTACTAATATTAATAATGTATGGCTTGTTGGTGCAGAGTTTGCAAAGACCAACTGCAACTTCCGCAAGTTTGATGATGTAGAGCAAGTAAAGGCAGCAATAGCCGAGAACAAGCCAAAGAACCATTGCATATTAATAAAAGGTAGCAATGGCATCAAGCTTTTCCAACTACCAGAATTGCTATAAAGCATAACGAGGGTGTGTCATAATTGACTATGGTCATTTATGGTGCACCCTCCTTCTGTAT
>ERZ1034976.343-NODE-343-length-43369-cov-24.221522_pt1 | contig 43369 bp, 64 predicted proteins | sample MGYA00520623_ERZ1034976 | MGnify/ENA primary metagenome ERZ1034976 (study PRJEB33766, sample SAMN09781774) | gut metagenome | biome: gut microbiome | host: Homo sapiens | place: Madagascar | study: EMG produced TPA metagenomics assembly of the PRJNA485056 data... | reverse complement strand
TGGAATGACAACCGCAAAAAGGATTTAGAAAATCAACAAAGTTTTTGAAAGAGTCGTATAATTGGACAAAGATATTTATATTAACGAATTATAAAAATAGTATTCGCAATAAATATTGTAGGTTCATCTGGTGTTGGAGCACCTCACCTACAATTTATTGCAGGCTACATAAAATAAGATACCGCACAAAGGTGAAAGTATTTCAGTAACCAATATTATATTTATGGCTAAATCTTATTTAAGGTTTAGGATTTACGGAAAAGAGCAAAAAGAGGCTATATCATTCGTAGCGAGAGCTATCGTTGATTGTGTGTTTGTTTTTTTAAAAAAAATAATAGGTTATTTTTCTAATTTTTTAGCGATTACTGTTATTTTGTTATCTGTAATATCTACTTCCCAGTCCATAGTATCTCCTGGCTTTACATTTAATACTTTCACTATTTCTTTCGGTAATCCTACTCGTAGTGATTTGGATTTGGGGTTCGCATAATGTATTTTGCTTTTATAGTTGAACATTATCATATGCTCCTTGTTTGTTGTTTTATGTATATATATTTGGCATGATTGTAGTTATATACATTACTAAAAAGTAGATACCTAAGTAGATACTTTTATATACTATAAAAACAAACTATTATATAACAAGTTAAAATTGATAAGTTGGAGCTTATCAATGAAAAAACTTGGCACAAAGGTGAAAGAAATGAATGAAATGATTAAGCGTGGTTTCGACCACATAGGTGAAGCATATCAAAGTGGTTTTGATATGCTCAAAAAAGAAATAGCAACCGAACACAAAGACTTAACTCTCATGCAAGTAATTGCATGGGCAACATTCTTTCAGGAACAAAGAATTCCTGAAACATACATACCATGCCTTAATGAAAGGTTATATGAACAATTAAGGGTGATCATGAACCAACCCTTTAGTACTCCTGTAGGGGTTATTGAAGACCTTGAAATAAGTTTGGTTTATGAGATCATGGAGGCTGAATAATGTCCTCCAAAACTACTATTTTTCCAGAACAATTTCTATCAGACTATAATAAAATGTCTGAAGAAGAACAATTAAAACTCGCATTAAGTGGATACTTAATGAAATTATCATTAAGTAATCCCGAAACTACTATTTTTAAAGGAGATGATTAAATGGTCTTATTATCTCCTGAAGAAATCATGGAGGACAGAATCTTTGATTACCTCCACTGCAGACAAACTGCAGAGGAAAAAGAATGGGAATTAAGGATTCGTTATGAAGAATTCATCCAACAAGAATTATCCGAAATTCCACATTGGAGGGATTAGTTATGGATAATCAAACAATCCGTAACGCCTTCAGAGAACTCAAAGAGAACCAGAAAATGGTTCTAACCTGTGCAGAACACACTTATGTATTGTATCATGAGGACATCATGTGTATGGGTTCTGGAAATGACCTCCAAATCCACAAAGGATACACTAAAGGAGGAAATTCCAGAGGAATATCCACACCTGAACCTGAAACCATGTACATAGATTGCACCTATGTGCAATGTGCAAGCATCAAAAACAGAGGGGATTTCTGATGAAACTATTTCATCGCAAACCTGAACCTGTCCGGTTACAGAAAGTACAACCGTCTTTAGGATGTAGAATTAATTATTTCTGCATACAAAATGCAGGAATAATTCTATTCATCATAACCTTACTAATACTAATTTTAACAATCATAGCCACCTGCATGATTGTAGGGGCAAATGGAGGTTGTTTAGAAAGTGGAAACTACTACAACCACCTAAAAAACATTTAAAACGGAGGAATATTTACATGATTACTGAAACAATAAAAAAACTAAACAATGAATTATGTGATGCTGAAAAAGAAGGCATCACATTATTAGAGTCACATCTTGATGCAGATAGTGACCTAAAAACGAAAGAATCCCATATCCTACTTACTACAAGTAAGGAAGATTGGAAAACCTTGGGAATAACAAACGAAGCAGGAAGAAAAGCCTACATCAGGAAAGAATGTAAAGACCTGCAGAAAAAGGTAGACCACACAGGTCTACAGTTAGAAATTAATAAAACAATGCAGAAAAGCCTCAAAAGAAGATTAAACTTCTGCATGACACTACTAAAACAACAAAAAGAGGAGGAAACATTATGAAATACTTAACCAATGCCTTCAGTATCCAAATGCTCCGAGAACCTAACTGTCTTGTTAGCTTCCACGAACTCGAATACGATGAATTCAAAGCATTATCCTACAATGCATACAGCATGATAGGACATGAAGACCTCGCAAACATATTAGGGGTCAAATTTAATCGTGAAAATATTAAATTAAACAAAGATGATGTCTGCTTTGTCGCCCAAGTATGGGGGGGCAGACTACCTGAAGGAACCACCGAATTACCTGAAGGAGTAGAATTAAGATTCTACTGTGTTAAAATAATCGAAAACTTAAAAATTAAGGAGTGAATGAGTATGTTGGAATTTGAAGACAAATCAGACTTGAAAAAGAAAGTCCTCATCTATGGTGAGGACGGGAGTGGTAAATCCACATTCGCAGAAAACTACTGCACAAAAAACAATCTAAAAGCAGTATGTATAGATGTTGAGAAAACCAACTTCACAAATATCCCAATAGTTAAATGTGATTTGGGGAACGATAAAAAAGCAGTGAGGAACATCAAACAAGTCATTGTTGATGTTTCTGAATCAGAATATGATACCCTCATCATAGATGGGGTAAGCACATTACTTGAAATACTTGTATCTGATAGAAATGGATTAGCAAAGTATAGTGATCGTGCAACTAATTTCCAGAATATTCTGCAAAAAGCCTTGAATAGTAAATTAAACATCATATTCATCGGACAAATAGATATGGAAGTAATACACACGGAAGAATCACAATCTAACAAACAAATCATCAAGATAAACAGTTTAGTGAATGAAAAATACTTAACTGTGAAAACTGGTGATGGAGATACTGCAAAATACAATTACATAACTAAAAAATTAAGGAAATGATTAAAATGGAAATTACAGATGTAACAAACAAAAGAAACACAATCGATGACATAATCCTTGAAGAAGAATTCATCGAAGAAAAAGAATACACTGAAGAAGAACAAATCCGTATGGGATATGCATCAGCATATCCTGAAGATTATGTTGATGACACAATCATCATAAATGCATTCTATCTTGGGGAAATGGATGTAAATGAACACAAACCAAAAAAGAACGGTGGAGAATATCATAGTAGCAAATGTGTACTGCAATGTTACAATGATGCTCAAGAAGTGAAAATTCCATTCTTTATTGAAAATTTCAAAAATTATAATAAGGAAACAGACACCTTAAAAATTCAAGGTAATAATGTTCTCGCTCGTTTGATTAAAAAATTAAAAGGTGGGGACAATAACAAGTTTACTGTGAAATTTGAGGATTTAAGAGAGTTAATTAACAATACTCATGATATTGAAGTGACAGTTAAACAAATCACTAAATATGGTGGTTTCAAAGAATGTACAATTGAATAAAAGGGAATTATAATGAGTACTGGAAGAATATTAACAGATAAAGAAACAGAAGCAATCATAAACACCTATGATTGCTTCACAGGAGGATACACAGACATACAATTAGATACTGAAATAATCCCATCATTAATCCAGTACATGAAAGATGAATACATAGAAAAAGAAACCTGTGGTTATATTATCAGCCAATGGAGTCCACTAAAACACGATGAAAGGATAGAACAAATCTACAAGGGTTCTATCCCCCCCATACCTGCAAAAACCAACCTAATGACAATCCTCAACAAAGAAGATTATCACAACATTGAGAAAGCCATCGAACCACAAAAACACGAAGGCACAATATGGGAAACCATAGACAACAATACAAGATATGTGGTGAACTTCAAAACTAAAGAAATATACCAAGAAAAGGAATCAAGGCAGAAAGAAGGACACCCATTAATAACCACGGTCCTTAAATGTGTTCCCAAGGAATTAATAGTCTATGACACTATTTTACTTGACCAGCCAAGGAGTTTTAAGATTACTTGGGAATCACGGTTAAGTACAAGACCGTTCACTACTGCTGGTGAAGCAGGTGGTGCAACAGTCAAAGAAATAGAAGAATACTTAATCAATGCCGGTTGGAGTTCCTCACCACGACTTGTAGGGGGAGCAGTATCCGCCACCATTAACAGTTTCATAAAAAACAATTTAGCGATTGTTCAAAAGGATATTGACAATCCAGGATTCTATTATGATGATGAACATGATCGCATTATCAGTATTAAAAAAGAGGTCAATGAACCATCACAAGCTGAATTGTTGGAGGCAATCAATGTCTTAAATCAACTTGGAGATGTCTTTAAAAACAACACTTCATTGTTAAGTACTGTTTTAAAATGGGGGTTGTTAAGCATATTCAGTTATGCTAAAAAACAAGTGGGAAAATGGATGCCATGGCTATACTTAAAAGGTAGTGCTGGTTCAGGTAAAACAACATTAGCGAAAATAATACTGTACCTACACGGAACACCCACACCTGAAAATAATATAGGTGGATCCGGTTTCGACACACAAGCAAGAGTAGGAGCAAAACTATCAAAATCCTGCGACCCACTACTGGTCAATGAACCTGCAGGGGCATTCAACAGATACAGTGTCGTGGAAATGATAAAAGTATGTGTAGAAGCCATCACTGGACGTGGTAAAATGATTGGAGGAAGCTACAGGCAAATACCTGCATTCTCTCCAGTAGTATTTACTGCGAACCAGTATTTACCTGAAGATGATGCATTACTCCGTAGATTCTATGTGTTAAGTTTCAGTTACAGTATGAGGAAAACAGAGGTAGAGAAGAAGAATTTTGAAAGAAAATTCAATATTGACTCACCTGACAGAAGCCCATTAAGGGCATTGCATTATCTTGCAGATGCAGTAATCTGTGAAATAATAGCGAATCCTGCATACTTGTATGATGATTGGAGGGAATGTATTGACTCAATACTCTCACTTATCAATGCTGATTTAGGTGGAGAGTTGCCTGAATGGTTATTCAGTTGGCAAGAGTCAGAATCATTAGAGGATTTTGATAATACACAAACAGAGGACATTCGTATGTTCTTTATTGAACAATTCAATCAGGCAAGGAAGAAAATCACATTTCGTGATGAGAATGGTTTCATTACAGACCATGAAATTGAAGGTGACAGTACAAGTCTTGATTTTGAAGACATTAACTGGAATATTATTAATAATCGTATGTTTCCATGGGCATTACCTAAAATCAGTCGTAATCATACGAAGTATGTTTGTTTCACTCAAGGTTTAAGAAAAGCGATTAGTGAGCATGTTGATTTTTGTAGTGACCTGAAGAGTATTGGAGAATTACTGGGTTGGAAGTATACTACGGTTAATTTTGGGAAGTCACAAGCGAAAGTTTTGAAGGTGAATTTTAGTGATTTTATGGAATTTTTATATCCAAATTTGGAGGGGGATGATGAAATTACCTGAAATTACCTGAACATTACTTGGGGGTTAAGTAATTTCGGAAAATCCTTTAGAGTGTTTTGTTGAGTGATTGGAGGATTTTCCATAGGTTATTTTCAAGTAATTTTTGAAGTTACTTGACCGGGGAGAACATACCTACTATAGAAAAAAAACATGATGACATATGCAAGTAATCAAGTAATTAAGTAATTTCAAAAGTTATGAAACCACCAAGTAATCAAGTAATTAAGTAATTTCAAAAATTAGGTGATGAAAAAATGACTACTGAAAATAATATTTGCTACTACTCAAAAGGAACAAAACATGAATTATGCCCACATCAAAACTGGTGCATATTCAATCCTGAAAGAATAAAATTAGAAGAAACAATAAATAAACTAACTAAATTATTAGAAACAGCTGAAAAACAATACAATCAGCAATTAATTAATGGTGAAGAATTAATATTTACAAAAGAAGATTTAATAACAATTAAAAATGATTTAAAGAATATTAAAGAATATGAAAAAAAGGTGAAAACATGATATTGGGAGGAGTTAATATATATGAAAAGTTCTGATTATGGATACTTTTTATTAAGTATCATATTTATTCTAATTGCAATAATAAATATTATAGTTTTATATGTTTGTTCCTATATTACAGGAACAATACTAGGTTTAAATGGATTAACATATTATTGTGTTGTATTCCTACTATGGTTAATCATAGGAGGAATAATTGCAAAACTAATATAAAAATGGGGGATCTTGAAAAATGACAACTGATTATCAGGCAATGACAAAAGAAGAACTAACAAGAAGAATCGACTACGACAAGGAATTATTACTACTACCAACAATGTATGATAAGATGAATGAAATGGTGGTACAAGACAGAATCGCCTGTGAAAACGAATTAAAAAATCGTAAAAACATTAAATTCCATTTAATCGAAGGAGAATACTTAACAGAATCCAATTACGAAGAATTCAAAAACTACTATCTCAATCATCTGGAATATAATAAAAAAGATATTAAAGAATTATGTGGATTAAGTTACACTCGATTAAAAGAATATACGCGAAGAGTAACAAGGGAAACAGGTTTAAGAAGATACAAAATCGGAAGAGATAACACAATAATCCTAAAAAAAATAAAGGAAGAATAATTATGGTTGAATTCAACATCATAGAAAATGATTACAGTCTACAAGACAAATACGAAGTATTCAAAGATTACTACCTACACCCTGAAGAAATAACATTAGCCGAAATTATGACTCGTTTAAACCTCACACATAGCCAAACAAAAACATTAAGACAACAAGTAAGCCGTGAAACTGGTTTAAAAAGAAGTACAAGTAGTAGAAAACTAATTCCTGTAAGTATGAAATATACTGTTCATCCTAAAAAATATTTAGAGAAGTATCCTGAATTTAAAGAATTATACTTAACAAGATTGGATTATACTAAAAAAGGTATTAAAAAAGAATTAGAGTTAAGTGAACATGAGTATAATTGTTTAAGGAAAAAATGCAATACTGAAACTGGTTTGAAAAGAAACTGTTATTTTAATCAATTAATAAAAATGGAGGAGAAATAATAATGAATTTCCGTATAATCGAAGGGGATAATACTGATTGGGAATTATATGAATCATTCAAAGATTTGTACTTTAATCATATTAACTTAACACTCAAGGACATACAAGTGAAGTTAAACTTGACTTCTTCACAGTTAAATAAATTTAGAAGACATACAATACAGGAAACTGGTAAACAAAGAACACGAACCAATGGCACAAGTATACAGGATACTGATGTGATTACTACTGGTTTGTTTTGGGAGAAGTATCCTGAATTTAAAAGATTATACTTTAATAATGATTATAATAGTTTGAAAATCCGTAAACTTTTAGGATTATCAAGATATGCTTATGACCAGTTACGGAGGAAGGTTACAAAGGAAACAGGTTATATTAAAAGGAATCAATGGGGAATGGATAAAAAATGATTATTGAAACAAGTAGTACTGAACGAAACAAGGAGTATGTGTGTTTCAAAGAATTATATTTGAAAAGGTTAGATGTGTCTGCTAAAGAGATTAAACGAATATTTGGTATGGGTAATGGTAAATATACAACAATGGTGAAGCAGGTTAAAGATGAAACAGGTTATATTCGCAGTAACAGGAATGGAGTAATATTAGTTAAGGTGAAAACATGAGGGGTAAAGATGTACTTGATGAATTAAAAAAAAATGGAATCATATCTGCTGAAGGAGTAATTGATTCCTATTTGTTATGTAAACATGCTGAAGAATTATTTGGAAAATCATACCTAAAAAAATATAATATAGTGTTAGATGATGATAAAAAAGAAGCAAAGATATGTAAAAAAGGAAGTCGATAAAAATGAATACATTGAAGTTTAAACCATATTTCATTGAACCTTTAAGAAGTAGGAAAAAAATGGCTACAATAAGAAAATCTGATAAAGGATTGAAAAAAGGTGACCTTGTAGAATGTGTGTTTGAGGGGACGGGTTTTTGTCTGCTTCGGGGAGTATGTAGAGTTGAAAAGGTTAAATTTGAAGATTTGAAACATAATCATGCTTGGTTTGAAGGTTATAGGCATGTTGATTTGTTGAAACATGAACTACAATGCATATATCCTGATATTGGGAATAATACTGTTTTGTTTCAGATTATATTTGAAAGATCACTACCACCATTATAACCTTTCAAAATTAAAGAGAAGGAGGATTAAAATGGATTTTTATAAGATACCTGAAGATACCCTTGTTACTATGAAAATGGTAAAATTTATGTATGCATGTGATGGTTTGCTTAAAATAGTTGATGTTTTGGATAAATATTGTGATGAAGATGAGTATTTGGAAATATTATATGATAATATTCAAAAATGGATTAATGAAAGTCAGGAAGTATTATCACAATATGATTTAGAAGAAATGGAGGAATATTAAAATGTATTTTATTAATGAAATGAAACGCATTGAGCAAGAAAAATTCGAAAAACTTTAAAGGAGATAGAAAAATATGTGTACCCCAATCGAAGACCAATTAAGAGAACAACTCAAAATATTCAAAGATTGCCACAATCAGCTTTTGAAAAAATTAGCGAAAGAACAAGAAAAAAATAAAAACCTTGAAGTGCGACTTAAACTATTATCAGATTTTACAGAGGATTTTACACAGCAAATAAATCGTTCAGTTATGGCAGAAAATCATATGTTAGTAGAAAAATCACATGCAGTTAATAATTTATTAAATGATTTGTATGAAGCAATAGACGAAAATTATACAGAAAGATTAGAAAACGATGATGAATTAGCTATTGATTGTGCAGATGCACAACTAAAGTTAATTAAAGAAATAATTGATAGGGTGGAGAAAATATGAATAACTTAACATCTTTTGAACTATCATTGATAACTGAATGTAATATATTAAACGACCGTTATGATAATGTTTGTGAACTATTAGAAAATGAACGAGAGAAAAATAGAAAACTCAAAAATCATCATAAGAGTTCAATAAACTTAATACAACAAGTAAATACTTCAGTTTTGAAAAAAAATTCTATATTAACAAAAGGATTACATGGAATTAATCAACTACTAATTGAATTATATGAGGAAATAGATAAAAATTATACCGAATCATTAGAAAGGAATGATAAATTATCTATGAATTGTGCAAAATCAGAATTAGACTTGATAACAAAAATACTTAAAGAAGTGGAGAAAATATGACTGGATATTTAATAAATATTAATAGTGATTGTAATCAGTGCATGGAATGCGTAGAGGTCTGTCGAAGTGGAGTATTAACGGAAGACCGTATAAACATAATCAATATGCTAAAATATTTTAATAATCATTTCAAAGTACATGCCTTTGAATGTACTTATTGTGAATCATGCGAGGATGTTTGTGAGCAAAATGCCATAATGGTTACCCCTGCGGAATGGGAGCAGTTACAATGATAATTATTTGCTTATTAATAATTGTAGCCATCGTAATTATAACAGTTTTCATTAACTGGTATGCTAACCGTCAAACAAATAAAAAAGTAGTGCAACAATGCTATGAAAAGAATAAAATAGACAGGTACGAGAAAAAATATTATGAAGGTTTAGAAATATGGCAAATAACAGACAGATTAAACAATACAAAACCAATAGTATCTGTATATGATTTGCCGGACAGTATTGCGGGGGAAATAATAGATTACAGTTTAAAATTAATAGAAGAAGGTGAAATGAAATGAAAACTGTACATTTAAACATACATGATGACCTGCATCAGTACCTCTTAAAAGTTAAGGAGGAAGCAGGTAAAACAGATTACACTATTAATATGTCTGATATTATTCGTGCAAGTATAGTATACTTCCTCACAGACCTGAATCTTTATACAAGTTCGGATAAAGATGCATTACTATTAATACAAGCACAAAACAGTTTATACAAGGAACACATGTATAATGAGTTAAATCATTTACCATTCAAATAAAGGGAGGTTATGAATAATGGAAGTAGTTATCGACAGCAGAGAACATCACAGAATAAAAACAGCAAAACAATACTACACAGAACATGACTGCGAAGTACAAATAAAAGAACTACCAATAGGGGACTACCTATTTGATGATCAAGTTGTATTTGAATACAAAACCCAAACAGATTTCATAAACAGTGTACGGGATAATCGAGTATTCAGACAAACAATAAGACAACAAGAACACTACCCATATCACTTCGTAATAATCACTGGAACTGATAAAGACCTCACACACTTATTATATAGTAAATATAATGGGAGATACGGACACTTCACAATCAAACAATACACTGGTGCAATTGCAAGACTAAACACCTACACCACCGTAATACAAGTACCAACCGAGAAACAAGCTTATCGTATGATGATAACACAAGCACAAAAATGCTTAACCAATACTATGGGTACTGTGCAAACAAGTAAAAAACAGGCAATACACGAACCTATGGCTTATAAAATATTAGCATACTGCATACCTGACATCAGCAATACCCGGGCACGAAAAATAACAGAAACTTTAAAACTTGAAACCATGAATGACCTAACACACCTAACAGTAGAACAATTAACCACAGTACCAGGAATTGGGGAAAAAACAGCAAAAAAAATACTACAAACAATATGAAAACCATCAACTGCGAATGGTGTGGAAAACCATTCACTAAAACACACAACCGACAAATATACTGCACACCAAAATGCAACTATTATGCACAATTGGAAAAAACAAATAACCGAGTACGGAAATACAGATTACAAAAAAGAAAACAATTCGGTTACGAATCAGTGAAAAACCTGGGAAGCGGACACCTCGGACCACACCCTGACAAGAATATGGTGAAAGAAGCAGTACTTGTACGGAAAGAAAAAAACCGGTATAAATTGTAAATCGTTACACTGTATATATAGAAGAAGGAGGATGAAATATTATTTTTAGGAATTTCCAACACGATCACATACCAGTACCTTGTACAAGTTGTCACAGTACTTGCAGATTATTATATGATAGGCATCATGACCAAGTATTCTGTGAGAAGTGTGGTTTAATATTATATGAATCAGGGAAAGCCCATGAATAAATAGTATCTTCCTTTAATATTTTTAATAATACTTTATTTAATTAATAAATATAATAGAGTGAATATATATGAATAACGAACTATTAGGAAACATAACCACAATAATAAAATTTATTGTAATGACCATAGCACCATACCTCGCATTAACCGCGGACATGCAGAATCAATTAATCGCAATACTCGTAGCCATAATCGGATTTGTTTTAGCCTATTTTGATGCGAAACACCCAAACACTATAATAGACACCAAAAATTGTGATAATGATGACACAGCATAATAATTTCTGCTACAACGAAGACAGAATAACCAAACTCGAAACCAAAGCCAACCACCGCCAAAATGAACTAAACGAATTCAAAAAAAAAATAGACAAATTAGACAGTAACCTCGACAAACTATGTGTAAATGTCGCAGAAGTCACCAGTGCCCTATCAACCCTAAAATGGGTACTCGGAATCAGCATAGCATTATTCGGAGGAATATTCGGATTCCTAATCATAGGATTAATCAAACTACTATAAATTTTTCATAATTTACATAATTAAAAAAAAGGAGAATGATTGAAATATGGAAATAGAAACTATTAAAATAACAGATTTAAAACCAGCGGAATATAATCCTCGTAGAATTAGTGATGAGGATTATCAGAAACTAAAAAACAGTATTAGTACTTTTGGATTGGTGGATCCGATTATAGTGAATTTGAAGAATATGCATATCGTTGGGGGTCATCAAAGATATGATGTCTTGTTGGATGAGCATATGTTGGATAATGATTTTTTAGCGGAGTTGCCTATGATTCGTTTGGGTGATGTTGGTTTTGTTTTTACTGATACTAATTTGAGTATTGCTGATGATGACCATGAGAAGGCTTTGAATTTGGCTTTGAATAAGATTAGTGGAGAATGGGATAATGATAAGTTAGCTGAAGTGTTGGAGGATTTGGAGGATTCTGATTTGGATTTGGAATTAACAGGATTTGATGACTTGGAATTAACCGAATTACAATTTGAAAACGATATCGAATATGATGATGATATTTCTGATTCTGATTTGTCCGAGGATATCATCCCTAAAGAAGTTAAGAGGATAATTTGTCCTTATTGTGGTAAGGAATTTGATGAGGAATAAATTTCATGGATTGGTTTGATGAAAGTATATTGTGCTGAACCTGGAAGCAGTATTAAAGGGGTTCTTATGAAAGTTTATTGTGAGGATTCTCAAGATATAATGAACAATCCACAAATTTTAAAAAAACTACCATCATTTAACATATTAACCAGTTTCTACTACATCAAAGATTTATCAGTATATTTACCATTTGTGAACAATATGTTAATTGATAGTGGAGCATTCACATTACAGCAAAAGAAAAAAGCAAACTATACCAAATATTTTAAAGAGTATTGTAAATTTGTGGAAGCACATCATAACAACCCTAAAATACAAGGTTTCTTTGAATTAGATATACATGAAAAAGTAGGATATAATCAAGTATTAGAGTATAGGAAAGAATTATTTGAAATCACATCTAAAATAATTCCAGTATGGCATAAACCATTAGGTTTAAATGAATACAAAAAGATGTGTGATAATTACAATTACATTGGTGTGAGCTGTGTGAAAGACAGAAGCATACCTTCTAATAAGTATGGTTCTTTTGTAGGATATGCTCATCAACATCAAACAAAGTTTCATGGTTTAGGCATGTTAAGACCTAAAATTTTAGATAAAGTGCCTTTTGATAGTGTTGATGGAACAGGTTGGTTTAAAGCAGCTCGTTTTGGTAAAAGAAAAAACCGTAAAATCAACACGAATTATATCAAACAGAATCGTGTTAAATTAGTGTTCCTTGAATTATTAGACCATATACGGTTTCAAAGAAAATATGAAGAAAAATGGAAAAATTATCAAATAAAACAAAATTTTAAGTATGGAGGAAACCCAAATGCAAAAACCATCAAAAACAGAATTATTCAGTATATTAGCAAGTATATTTTGTACTTGTTTAATCATAAGCAACATATTAGCATACAAAACATTCACAATATTTGATATAGTGCTACCCTGTGCAGTAATCATATTCCCTGTAGTGTATATTGTGAATGATGTACTCGCGGAAATCTACGGATACAAGAAAGCAAGAAAAGTAATTTTTTTAGGATTTTTATTAAATTTATTAGCCGTAATCTGTTATCAAATAAGCATAATGTTACCAGCACCAGTATATTTTACAGGTTCTGAAGCATTCGCAACAGTGTTAGGTAATACTAGTCGAGTGTTATTAGCTAGTTTCACAGCATACATCATTGGTTCTTTAGTGAATGCTTATCTTATGACTTATCTTAAAAGAAAAGCCGAACAGTATCTGTTCATGAGATGTATTGTGTCCACCTTATTTGGTGAAGGTTTAGATGCTATTTTATTTATTTCAATCGCATTTTATGGCACCATGCCTTTAATAGTCTTATTGACTATGATTGTTGCCCAAGCATTGTTTAAAACAGTTTATGAGATTATCATATATCCTGTTACAAGGCATGTGATAACTTATGTTCGAAGTTTACCTGAATAAACGATTAAGAAAAAAACAAATATTAAAACAAAACACAACTCGAAAAGATTATTTTGAAATTAAATTTAAACGACAGAAAAATAATAAAAAGAAGGGGGGGGTTCAAATGACTCGTAAACCATCGCTAAACAAGACAATCAGTAAAAAAATCTGTGATGAAATCAAAAGAGGACTACCAATCACCAAAGCACCACTACTCGCAGGAATCACTGCAAAAACATTCTACAACTGGTACAACCGAGGAAAAAATGCTAAAAAAGGCAAATTCCATGACTTCTACAATCAAGTAGAAGAAGCTAAAGCATATGCAATCGCTTTAAGAGTGGAAAACATTAGACAAGCTGGAGCAGATGGGAACTGGCAGGCTGATGCTTGGTGGTTGGAAAGAGTAGACCCAGAAAACTTCAGCCTCAACAGAAACATCAAACTAGACGGAAATGTAAACACAAACATAGGACTAAAAAACTTAAAAGATGTTATACAAGAAGCAGAAAAAGAAAACTAAACCATTCCAATGGGAACCCATCAGTAAAAAAAGCTTAAACTTTATAAAAAACAGTAATGCGTGGATAAACATTGCTGATGGTGCAGTTAGAAGTAGTAAAACAATATCCTGCAGTGCAAGATGGATAACATACCTAGCTAACAGTCCCCACGATGAATTTTTAATGACTGGTAAAACCTCAAAAACCTTGAAAAGAAATGTTCTGAACAATTTCAAAAAAATGCTAACCACAGAACAAATAGAATTCAAACATTACGAATATGATGGTTACATTGAAATATATGATGATGAATTAGGTGACAAAACCTTATGGTGCATAGGTTTAAATGATGAAAAAGCAACAGACATCGTGGCAGGAATGACTGTTGGTGGATGGTATGCTGATGAAATAAGCAGATGTCCAAGGTCTGCTGTAGAAATGTGTATCAGCCGATGTAGTCTACCAGGTTCAAAAATGTTTTGGAATACTAACCCGGATAGTCCTTATCATTTCCTTTTCACAAATTATATTAATAATCAAGAATTAATAAGAGAAGAAACAGTAAAAGTTTGGAAATTTTTATTAAATGATAATTTAACATTAACACAAGAATACAAAGACAATCTCATCAGGGTTAATAAAAAGAAAAGTCCAATATTCTACAAAAGAAACATATTAGGTGAATGGGTTGTTGCTGAAGGAGCAGTGTATCCCATGTTCCTAGAATCAGAAAACACTTATATACACCACCCACAAATGAGTACAATCAACATTTGCTGCGATTACGGAGTATCAACAGTCACAACATTTGGAGTAATGGGAATACAAAAAAATCCTAAAGGAAACAAATATTATTTGATGGAAGAAACCTATCATGATGCAGAAGAAACACAAATAACACAAACAGACACACAAAGATGTGATACAATCGTTAAACTACAAAACAAACACCACCTAACCAAAAATAATACATTATACCTCCCTCATGATGCGGCAAGCCTCAAAACAGAAGCAATACAAGACCCAAGGATACACATGACTATTAAAACATACACTCCAAACACTTATGGGGATATAGAAGTAATACAAAACCTAATCGGTGAAAGAAGATTCAAAATACATGAAAGCTGTACACACAGTATCATACAAGCACAAACTTATAGTTGGGATAAAAAAGCACAACAAAGAGGAGAAGACACTCCATTGAAAGTAAACGACCATTGTCCGGATATGTGGAGAGGGGGAATATTAGGACCTCGTAACACAGGCAAAAAACAAATTTACCATGCTCCACGAAGAATACAAGTATAAAAATAATAGGATTTGAATATTTATGAATTGGTTACAGAAAACATTAAGAAAACTACCAGGAATCCGCAAGCCAGAATCTGAAGTTGATAAACTTCGCAGAAAATATGCGTGGAGTCTTGTACCTCGTAATAAACAATTACAATTAAATATAGGTACTTATTTTAAGGCAGCTAAAATGCCGTGGATACGAGTATGTCGTAGAGTAATTATCAATCGTGTGTTAGGTTTAGGATACACTATAAATAATCCTGATAAAATAGGTAATGATTCAAATACTAGTGGATATTTAGATAATCTTTTTAAAAATCCTATGGGACTTTCAGGTTCAAGTTTTTATGAAGCATACATTGACCAAACTTGGGACAGTTTCTTAATAACTGGTGATGGATTTACACGAGTACATTACGATACTGTATTTGACAATACTCCTATCGGATTAGAGTATATTCCTATGGAATGGATGAGTTACTATGAAGATACAAGTCAATGGGGTTTGAAATATGATATTGAACGATTTGAAAATGATGAGATAATACATTTTGCAGAACCTAGTAAAAGAGGGGGAGTGTGGGGTGAATCATTAATCGATGCACTTGCGGAATACTTAACTTTACAAGTGTATGGATTGAAATTTAATCGCAATGTCTTTGCGAATGATGGTATAAACCCTAATGGTGTTTTAAATTATGATATTAACATAGACCCTTTGGATTTAGAACGAGAAATTGAAAGAATTGAAAGGGATAAACACGAAAATCCTAATGGCACTTTAATTGTTCAAGGTGCAGAATATATTCAAACAAATAGCAGTAATAAAGAAATGCAATATATTGAATTAGAAAACCTTATACGAGATTTAACATTATCAGTTTATGGTGTAACTCCTGCAGAAGCAGGGGTAATTGAATCCGGAAACATTGGTGGGGGAACTGGGGACAGTCAAAGAAGAACAGTGAAAGATAACCTTACAGGATGGTTGAAACTTTATGAAGGAGCACATAACAAAATATTAGGACACAATGCATTTGAAGAGTTATTCATATTCAATGAAATTGATTTAGAAGACAAAGAAAAAAGAGCTAATATTGAAGATAAACAAATCCGTAACGGTACAACATTTATAAATGAAGTGCGAGCAGGGTATGGTTTAGACCCAGTACCTTGGGGGGACGTACCTTTTGAAGAAAGAACACCGGTTAATCTGGATAATAATTATGGTACAGAATCATTGAAAAAATATAAGAACAATGTATACCGTGCAGGTTTATTAAGTGAATGGAGAAAAAGAGGATGAGAATACCTTACTCAAATAACTTGTCTTATGCAGAAAAAAGGTACATGGAACATTTGCTTGATGGAATGGATGAACAGTTAATCCGTACAAGTGAATGGTTGAATACACCTGAAGCAAGAAGGGTATTCAGATTACATGCACAAGAGGTGCAGGATTTCTTTAAGGAATCAGGTATTCGTGAAGAATTAAAACCAATAATTCAGGCGAATGTTGAAGGAAGCGAAGCCTACCTTAAACAATTCTATAAGATAGGAGCAGAATTAGGATATGCTGATTTGAACAGTAGAATATTATTCACACAAGCAGACCAAGAAGCATTCTACTTCCTGAAAAACTATAATTTCGATTTAATCAAAGACCTAAACAAGGAATTACAAGAAGGAATACTGGAAGTAATAACAAGATCCGTACTTGAAGGAAACGGTTACAAAGAAACCGCAAGATTACTATTAGAACTACCATTAACACCATTGGAAAACAGTCGTATCAGTTTAAGGCAAAGAGCAGAGATGATTGCACGAACAGAACATGCAAGAGCCGTTAATACAGGTACAATGCAAGCCTATAGTAATATGGGAGTTACAGAAGTTAATATCCAAACTGTTGGAGATAGTGATGTTTGTGACTACTGTTTAGAGTTAGAAGATAATAATCCGTACAGTTTAGAAGAAGCAATGAACCTGCTTCCAGCTCACCCAAATTGCAGATGCTCATACACACCTGTAATTGATTCTATTAATCATGAAGCGGATCCCATTATTGTGAATTTGACTGAAGATTTCTAAATCGTTACACTGTACTATTGAAGGAGGAGGGAATTGTACCTTATTTTTATACATTCACCTTAATTCATATTTTTTCCTCTTTCCTTTTTATCACCTTTGGAGAGTGTAAACCATCACTAACCTACAATTTAAAGCAATCGGTCCAATCACAACTAAAAACAGTACTGATGATGAATTTCTAATTACTGGAGTTGTATCCACCACATCAGAAGATTTGTATGGGGATATTGTAACTCGTGAAGCTTTAGAATCATTAAAAAAACAAATGATAGGTTTAAATGTATTCCTTGACCATGATTATGATTATGATAAAGTTATTGGAGTAGTGAAGAGTAGTGAATTATCTGATGATAAATTATATGCTACTGTTGCTGTGACTAAAGATTATCAGGAAGACATTAAATCCAAAATTGAATTCGGTGTGAACCTCGGATTCAGTATTGGAGGATTCGCAGACCGTGACAAGAATAATACTAATTTAATAAGTAATTTTAATTTAATTGAATTATCATTAACCCCATTACCTGCCAATTGGGACAGTTATGGTTCAATAACAAGTAAAAATGGAGTAATGGTGGGCAATTGTATAACAAAACTATGTTACAAAATGTTAAATCTTGAGAGTGAAAAAATGACTGAACAGGAACAATTAACAACCGAAGAAGCCACTAATTTATTCAACGAATTAATGGCAAACAAAGAAGAAGAAATCGAATCCAGAATCATGGAAAAAGTGAACAATAATATTGAACAAATTGTTGAAGAAAAAGTAAACGCACAATTAGAAAACAATACTTCAAAACCTGAAGACAATCAACCTTCTGAAGAATTGGAAAAACACTTTAACAAGTTAATAAGTAAAAATTTCATTGAATTAGAGGCAAACCTTGGTAAACAACAAGAAGAAATATTTAAAAAATATATTAAACAATCTACACCAACACCAACACCGAACCCAACACCGGAACCTCCAGTGAAAAAAACTTATAATAACGAACAATTATATAAACAATTCAAATCCAACAAAGGACAAAACTTCTTTGAACAATTAGGACTCACAGAATAGGAGTTTTTTTACATGACCAAATTAGATGAATTACAAACCCAATATTTAGACTTGAACAATAATTTAACCTATCTTCAAAAAGCATTTGATGATATGCAAACAGCACAACATGCTGATGCTGTAATGAGTGTTGAATATGATCCTGAAATTATCAAAAGGATTATTGAACAAACACCATTTACAGAGTTCTTAAGAGCACAAGGTTGTATAAAACCAACTACTAAAGTAAAAGTAGGATATAAAGAAAAAGTAAACCATACCACCTCAAATTGGATGTTGGAGGAAGATGACATTGCGAAAGCAACCCCTTCAGATTTCAGGAAAAAATATGCAACAATGAGTATTTTACATTACCCTGTAAGTATTGGTGATATTGCTCAAAAAGCAGGTGATTTTGATTTATTCGCTGATGAAATGAATGATGGATACATTGATTTAGCAAACAGTCTTGATAAAACCTTACTTGAAGGTAAAGGAGATAATAAAGACTTTAAAGGAGTATTCAATTCAATCAACACCAACACTATTGATTTAGGTGGAGATTTATTAACCAAAGGAGATTTAACAAGTGCATTCCAAGGCATAATTGATGAAGGAGGATACCCAACAGGTATTGTCTGTACCAGTGAAATCGCAGACCAAATCAACGACATATATTTCCCAGGAACCAGTAAAGCATTAGAATATGAATTAACCGCAGGATATAATGTAACAGGAATTGTTACAACCGCAGGAAACCGTATTCCAGTGATAGTCGATAGACATGTTGATAATAGTAAAGGGGAAAAATTAGCAATTATTGATTCCTCATCAATCAAAGTAAAAGAATTATTACCTCCAAGTGTTATACCATGGGCTAAAACAAGATTAAGTAACGACCAGTCAATTATACAAGTTATCACCGCATATATTGATGCAGAATATAAAAATGCTCAAATTACTGGTGTTGGAAAAGATACTAAAAGACCAGACCTCACCAGAACTGGTGATGTAAGTATTACAGTTCTCGGTACTGATGCAAAACCAGTTAAAGGAGCAAAATTACAATTCAAAGATGATGACAATAAAACCTTCAAAACTGGAGTAACTAATGCAAACGGTAAAGCTGAAGCTTCACAAATCCCATACGGAAATTATCATCTCTCCTGGGATACACTACCATCAGGAGTTACTGAAATCACCCTCGCAGATTATGAAGTAAAAGCTAACCGTGCAGATATTCAATTAATCGTGCAAAAATAATTATGAGGAAGGTGATTAAACTTGGCTATAGAAATGCCTAAAAGATTCGAAGACATTTACCACTACCGTGAAGGTAGTGATAAATTTTTCTTTGATAAATTAACAGAAATTACAGACACAATAAATGGTTTAATAGTTGATAGTAAAAGTACAGTTAGTTTCACAGTTAAAGATGATACTGGAGCAGGAGTTTCAGGTGCTAAAGTGAAAATAACTTCTGGAAGTAACACATTCACCACTTCGGAAACTGGAAGTGCTGGTGGTGCAAACTTACAGAATATTCCTTATGGAGTGTATACCGTAACTGTAATAGCTCCAACAGGTTATACCAGTTTAGCAAAGTATGATAATTTAACTGTGAACTCAGCAACAACTACATTAGAAGTTACAGTTAATAAAAATTAGATAAAAAGAAGATGGATTTGATTTGAAATGAGTATTGATGTAACAATTGTGAAAAATTATCTGAAATTACAAGGGATTAACATTGAATTAACAGATGATGAATTAGAAGCATTAATTGACTTCGAAATCAATCAGATAGAAGCTGAAACTGGGCGAGAATTGAAGATAACTTCCCATATTGATACTGAATTTCATTTCAATACATCTCGTATGGAATATAATCTTAAACATTATCCTGTTACGGAGATTCTTGAAGTATCTGTTGATAATCAAATTATTTCATCCGAAAATTATGTTGTTAATAAGGATGCGGGAATTATAAAATTTATTAAACAGTTACCTCCTTATTGTAATGTATTGAAAGTTGATTATACGAGTAAAGAAACAGATAATTGGATACTTGCTAATGTTCAACCATTATTATTGGATATGATTAAGTATCGTTTAAATAATAGTCCCTTAAAGAATGTTGCAAGTGTTAAAGAAGCAGATGTGAGTGTTAATTATGATACTGCTAATTCGGAATACACTTTAATCACTCAACGACTTAAACAGCTTCGCATGAAAACAGTAACAAGGATGATATAAAAATGCCTTTTTTCCCAAACACACTATTAGAATTGTGGGAGTATCATGAATCAACTACGGAGTTTAACCTGTATGGTGAACCTGAACTTGAATACAATCACATAACCACAGTAGATTGTGATATGCAACCATTAAGTGTCACAGACAGTTTAAAGGAATATGGTGAGATATTACAAGACACCTACAAAACATACCTTGACATTACCGTACCCATCACGGATACGATGATATGTCGTGTACAAGACCAACCTGACACCTATAAAGTAATAGGAACACCATCACACAACAACCACCTCCTGCCCCATATTAAATTATTACTTCAGAAAGAAAGAAAACCAACACCACTACCATGACCAGTCAAATAAGCTTCCAATTCAACTCCAGCTTCTACAAAAAAACAAATCCAGCCATCATCAAGAAATGTGTTGCGAAAACCATAAAAGACACCACATTAGAAGCTGAAAAAAGATGTAAAGAAAAAGCACCATACGACACAGGTAACCTACGAAGAAGTCACAGTTCAAAATACTCCGCAGAAGAAGGGGGGGTTCATAACAGTGCCAAATATGCAGTATATGTGATTACTGGGACTTATAAGATGCCTGCAAGGAATTATCCTTCAGAAGTATGTAAAGAATTAGGACAGGAGAAATATATGGCTAACAGGTTCAGGAAACATTTAAGAGATGAAGGAGTGACAAAATGATAACACCAACACACTTAATAATAGAAGTATTAAAAGACAATATCATTTTAAACAACACTCCAATCCGTTTAATTAAACAAACATCACCAATTGACCGAACACCATGCATCACTATTAATGATAGTGGTGGAATCGCTACAACTCAAAAACACATCACCAACATCACCATAAACAACAAACCCGTACAAGCATTAATGGAAAAGAAAAACACTACAATGCAAATTCATGTATGGTGTGATAATGAACATGATCGTGAAGAGATTAACAATCAAATACAAAAACTGTTTTATCAAATGCAATCTGACCATTATCGTTTCTGCCAAAATTATATTAAAAGTAATGGGAATTGCAGGTACTTGCAGGGAACTTGTCAGGCAAAGAATAACATTTCCGATAAAAGAGGGGTTAAGAAACAATGTCCCGAACCAACAAGTTATGGTTATATGAATCTTTTCACGAAGTATCACATCATCAGGAACACTTTCAACCTGGAACCACCTTTTAGTGTAGATGACTTGTCTACAAAACAGCCTGTTCTGCACAGTATCTTCAAATGTTCATTCACTTATCATACCTATTACAGGATTGGGGGTAACACTATTAACAATATTATTTTTGATGAGGAATTATTATGACCACACCTAAAAAAAGAACCAAAAAAACCTTAAAGGAATTAGTAGAGGAAAGCAACATTCACTATCCCAAAATCATACTCATGCTATCAGCAAACAACTTATTAAAACAATACGAATACGAATTACACACTAACGAGTATGTAAAACCAAGCATGACTGAATCTGAATTCAATAAACTCATAGGAGAATAAAAAACATGACTATCACCAAAAGACCAGGAGTATACTTCAACGAAGAAGTAGATTTTGAATTAGATGGGGACGGAGCAAAAATCCCAGTATTCATAGGATACTCTGGAAACACAGCAACAACTAATTATAAAACCGATGGAACAGTACTCCAAAAATTCCGTAAATGGAGTGAAGTAAATCAAGCAATAGAAAAAGGTGGAATCGGAGTATACACAGAAAACACCACCAACAAATTATTATCCGTAATACATGATTTCTATGAAGAAGCAGAAATACACAAAACCAGTGACATTGGGGTGCCAAGAATCTATGTAATCGACCTTGGAACAGCTGAAGACAAAGAAGCATGGTTAAAAGCATTCAGCACTTGTAAAAGTGAGGCAGAAATATTAATCGAAGCATATGTCGGTTTAGATAAAGCAGTTAAAGAAAATATTAAATTAAAAGACCTAGTTGAATCAGCATACAGTAGCATACAAACAGAAACACATAATCTACAATTAAGAAATGGTTTCACCACCATAACTGTTGCTGATGAAACCTCACAGAGTGTTGATGTTGAATTAATCAAATTAACCAGTAATGAAACAGGAGTACAAAGAAGCAGAATAGGAATCACCGAACCATTATTATTCGGTAAAACTATTGCTCGTATCTGTGTAACACCTTATTATGTTGAACCTGGTTTCCTTGAATACCGTAGTATTGAACCATCTGATTTAATTGACCGTACACCTGCACAGGAACAAAGTTTACAAGATGCAGGAATTATTTTCAACCGTATCGAAAAAACGAGTAATAAAAAACATTGCAGGATTAATTTATGTACTGCAACCAGTTACAGTAGTTCACCAAGACCTGCTGACGCTTTATTCCATGCAAGATTCAATGTAGACCACCTTTTAAGGAAAGTATTTGATGCTTGTTATCCTCAAATCAAAGCAAATGAAGAAGCAAGTAATTTTGTGAAATTACAAACAAAAATCGACAAGGTAATTGATGATGAAGTACGAGCAGGTAAAATGATTAAATGGAATGAAGACCTTGAAGAAGGAACTAAATTATTAGTATCCGAATCTGACAGCAACCCATACGATTTATACATTAAAGGACCTGCCCAACCAGTAAACAGCACACATGCAATAGAAGTACAAGCAACCATCAACACTGCTGTAATGAAAGCAAATATTTAAAGGAGTGATTAAACAATGGCTGATGAAACAAGATATAATTTGTGTCAAGTAGTGTTTAAAGACAAAGAAATCATACACGACACATTAAAAATCACAAGAAAACAAGAATCCGAAGAATTAACCTGCAACAGTAGCCATTACCCATATGCAGTACAATTCAAAGGGGAAACATTAGAATTTGAATTAAGTGATGTGGACCCCTTACAAAGAGGATTCTTTAATGAAATAATGACTTCACAACAATCCAATCCATCAGATTTACCAATGATCGCAGCATATGACTGGAATGAGAATACTGGTGACCTTGTAGAATCAGAAGTTTATTATGGAGCTTATATTACCGAGTTAAGTATTGAGAATGTTAATAATCCTTTCAGTGTGAAAGGTTCATGTTTAAGAATGAAAAAATAAAATGGGAGAAAACACAGTGGTTTCTCCCAACTTTTTTTTTAAAGGGGAGTTGGTTGATATATGAGTAAAAAACAAAACAAAGCAAAAGGAACTCGTAGAAGAAATGCACATGACATCGAAAAAGAATTGTTAAAGACAAGATATCCTTTAGAATGTGAAAGTTTACCGTTAGAGTCTTTGAATAGTGAAGAGCAGAGAGTAGTGACTAAATGTATTAATGGAGAAGAGTTTAATGATGCTGATTTCAGTTTGTTGAAACAGACATTACAGAAATATCGTAACGTTATAAATGAGTATCAGCCTGATGAAACTGTTAATGATATTGAACAAACTATTAAAATAATTAAAACAGAGAAAGATTTACTTGATTTACTTGATGCTCCTGAAAGAAGGAAACTACTCGTTCATTTACCAATTGGGGACCAAACAGTAAGTCTTGATTTTGATGTTAAACCATTAGATGACAGTAGAGTCGTGGAATCATTACAAGCACAATTAGACCTGTTCCGTGACTTCACACAATCTGAAAAAGAAACCTATACTCGTGCACAAGCAGGACAAACATTAACACCTGAAGAAGCAAGTGTCGTTAAAAACATGGAAACAAAAATAAACGAAATGGTTAGTGAACACAATGAAGAAATTTGTAATAAATTATTAGCTAATCAATTAAGATTACCTGAATCATCACAAAGTTACGAAGACCGTTTATATTTCTGGAAAAGATTCCCATTCACTGCAAAATTCAGCATATTCACTAAAGTACAATATATGCTTGGTTTAACTGAACAGAACAATGAGGAATTATTTCCAACTCGTGAATAGTTTCATGGGGCACATATATTTCAAAGTAAGTGAACACTTACATAAACCTGTATCTTATGTAATCCGAAACAAGTTCAATCCAGACATAAAATTCCTTATAATGAAATATAGTTTAATAACAAGGGAAAAACAAGAAGCAGCACAAAAATTACAGGAAGAAGCAGAGGCGAATAAAACATGAGTATGGTTGAAGACATACTAATCAGGATAAAAGGAGAAGACCAGGCATCAGGTGTTTTTAACAAGATTAAAAACAGTAGTGCAGGAATGAAAATGGCTCTCGGTGGAGCTATGACTGCTGTAGGTGTTGGAATGGCAAGCCTTGCGAAAGAAGCTGTTTCTTCAGCCATCACTGCGGAAACAGAATGGAATCGTTTTGGAGCAGCAGTAAACAGTACTGGTGGAAACTGGGAACAACAATCCACAGAAATCAAAAAATGGGTTAGCAACTACAGTAATGCAATGGGAAGAAGTATTGGGGACACAAGGTCTGCAATGACTGCATTAATGGCTTATGGATTATCCGCGAAAGAAGCTGAACAATCCATGGGAGCAGTTTCAGGTATGGCTGCACAATTAGGTATCAGTCAAGAAGAAGCTTCAAGTAAATTAACTAAAGCATTCGCAGGTCAAGGAAGAGGATTAAAACAATTAGGAATCAACCTTGATGATTATAAAGACAAAGCAACCGGTGCAATCGACAAACAAAGACTGTTAAGAGATATTACCAACAAAACCAAAGATGCAAGTAATAAATATGCAGGCAGTACTCAAGCAGATATGAACCGTATAAATCAGGCAATAACGAATATTAAAACTGATTTCGGTAAAGCATTATTAACAAGTATACAACCATTATTACCAGTTGTTCAAGGATTACTTAACACTTTTAACAACCTACCAGGTCCTATTAAAACAATATTATTCAGTATTGGTGGTTTAGCAGCTGTAATTGGAGTTGTAGCAGGACCAATAACAACTGTGGTTGGAGCAGTACAATCCTTAAAAGGAGCAGTAAGTGCCGTATCGTCTACAATGAAAGTGGCTGAAACAGTAACCACTGCATTAACAAGTGCAGAGTTAGCAGCAGGTGCGGCTAAAGCAGGTTTAACTGCTGAAGAAATAGGTTCCGCGGCAGCTCATGCAGGTTCAACTGCGGCAATAACTGCTGAAGCAGGGGCAACAGGTCTTGCAAGTACAGGCTTCCTCGCAATGGCTGCTGCGGAATTAGCAGCATTAGCCCCAATCATATTAGTTATTGCAGCAATCGCAGCAATCATCATCATCATAGAACAATTAGGAGAATACATGGGGTGGTGGAGTGACTGGGGCAGTATGATAGAAGCATTCAGTAGCGGAATACAAAGGCTCTGGAATGCATTTGTCGGCAGTAAAGTAGTACAAGGATACCTATCAGCTTTAAGAGCAGAATTCAACCTGATTAAAAGCATAGTAATGCCAATCATATCAGCGGTAGGAGCTGCTTGGAGTGGATTCATGGGAATGCTTGGAAGTGGCACCGGTTCAGATCCGGTTGGTGGTTTGATTAGTGGCTTCGGAAAATTGGACAGTATGATTAGTGGTGCTGTTGGAGCTATTAGGAAATTACCTCAAACATTACAACAATTACCTGGTAAAGCTAAAGCAGCTGTTATGGGTATGGTTACTGCTTTCTCAAGTCTTGTTTTGAAAGGAGCGGTATATGCAAGACAATTAGTCACAAGGTTTGTAGCTAATTTAAGAAGTATGCCGGCAAGAGTGAAAATGATTTTTACTCGTGTATTATTCATGATACGAGTATGGGCTTTGCAAACTATTGCAAAGATGAAACAAACTGGTGTGAAAATGGTTACAGGTCTTGTAAACCGTTTAAGACAATTACCAAGTAAAGTATGGCATTTTATAAGTCAAATACCACATAAAATTGCACAAGTAGCATCATCAGCTGTTTCTGCTGCTATAAGTCTTGCAACACAAGTAGTGAATGCTGTTGGAAATGGTATTAAAGGTGTTGCACAGAAAGTGTACACTGAATTCATGAATATTCCTAAAAAGATTAAATCAGCTGTTTCATCAGCAGTTCAAGCTGCAACAAGTTTTGGTTCAGATATTAAAAATGCTGTATTGAAAGCTTTACATATTGCTTCACCTGGTATTATTCAGAAGAAGATTGCATTAGAGTTTGCTAATATTCCAGGTAGGATTGATGAGTCAAGACCTGCAGTATTTCGTGCAAGTCAGGGTTATGCTACTGGTTTGTTGAATGGTTTTAGTAAGCCTGTGACAAGTAATATTAATGGTTTTAGACAAGCAGGTCAGACTTATAATAATCCTGATTATTCAAGGAGTAGTCGTAGTGTTGTGTTCCGTGAGGGGAGTATTCAGATTAATGCGAATAATTTATCTCCAAATGAGTGTAAAGCGATTGTTATTAATGCTATTGAAAGTTTGGATAGTATGAAAAATAGTAATATTAGGGGAGCTCATTAATATGAAAATGTATGATGATTTATTTCACGATGGTATGAGCGTTGAGGTAAATGGTTTCCCGTTTATTGTTGAGTCCTGTTCACCTGAAGAATCTTTTAATCGTAGGGAATTGAATCGTACAAGTCTTGTTGGTGGTACACAGGTTGTTACAAGGGGAGCTTATATTCCTCGAACTACTACAGTTACAACTCACGTTCGTTGTCCACCTGACAGGCCGGATATTTATGATAATATTTTCATGGAGATGATGAGTAAACCTTGTGAGGTTATTAGTCCTGAAATTGGTGGAATGTTTGATGCAGAGGTTGTTGTGAAGCGAGAGCATGAAACACCTGATTATTTGAAATTAACTTTCACTATAACAGAAATACCTGGTGTTAATTCTAATATTCCTAATGAAATTTTCAGTAAACCTGCTGATAAGTTGATGACTGATTCTGAACGAGCAGATTACGAGGAAAGGAAAGCGAAGAAGTTGGAGGAGCTTAAAAAAAATGATAACAGAACAAAATAATGATAAGGAATTGTTTTTAAGTCCTGATAATTATTCTTTGCCTCGTGTATTGTTTGAGGTTTATTTTACTGATGAGGAATCCTTTGAACCTTACACTCCAGTATCAAGTTACACTCCAGAAACTGAAAAAGAAGAAACTACTAAAGAAGAGGAAACAGAAGACACTACTGAAGAAGAGGGGGAGGAAACAGAGGATACTGAAGGATTCACATTACATCAAGGGGAAATATTAGAAACCTACTACTATCAAAACATTACTGAAGTTGGTTGGGAGAACAATTATGAGGACATTGACAATAATGGTTCCATCAAATTAACAGAAATAATTGACTTGGACAGATTATACAAGGGAGTAAGATGTTTAATCAGTTATGAAAACGAAGGATTAACCAATAATTTAACCTACGATGATTTAGCTGATGTTTTATTAGGTTTCATCACCGAACAAACATTTAACGAATCAGGTATGGAGTTAAGTTTATCAGGAATGACCAAACTCCTTGAAGAAGAATATCAGTTCAACTTCACTCAAATGAAACGATCCGATATTATTAAGGAAGTTATTAAAACTGCAGGTTTGAAAGCAGAGGTTAATCCTGAAGGTTTACTTGATGAAGTTATTGATTACACAAATATCTCATCAGACAATAGTAGTGATGATACAGGTTCAGGAGATACAAGTGGAGTTGATGGAGATGTTGTAAAACTTGCTAAACAAGTCTGTAAAGGCAAAAAAGGAGCAAGAGATAAAGCAAATGCTATTTGTAATTGGATTGGAACAAATATTCCTTATCCCCACCCAAATTATAGTGACCATCACAAATGCCCTGCACAGGTATTAAAAGACCGTCAATGTAACTGTTGTGACCGTGCAAGGCTTGGTTATCAAATGGGAAAAGTAGTGGGATTAACTGGAAGAGGAGTTCATGGACCTAACCATGTTTGGGTTCAATATCAAATTGAGGGGCAATGGATTGACAGTGACCCGGGAAGTTCAAGAAAAAGCATTGGTTCAACATGGAAAGGCATGAGCATGGACAGGTTATGGGAATTTCCGGAATGTTAAGCATAATATTCATTTGGGTCTATTTCCCTTCCAGAGGCTGATTTATAGGTTTCATATACCACTCCATCTTTAGCATATCTGTGAGCATAAATTTTTTCACCATTGGAATCCTTGCTTCCAGTATCATATGTTTCTCCACTATTCTTAACATAGGAATCACTTTGTTTTGAATAGGTATAACCAGTATCATCTCCTGTTGAAGATGTATTTAGTTGTGTTGTGTTATTTGTTGTATTGTTATTCACCGCAGTAACATTACCATCATTATTCTGTGGTTCGGAAGCAATTAAAACACAACCTCCAATAATAACACCACTAATAATGATAGCTACCATTATTAAAATTAAATCACGAGTACTCATAACACCTATATTTATAACTCAACCTATATTAAAACTTCCACAAAAAAAAGAAAGAGGAAAAATAATGACAACATACGTAGTAGGTTCAGACAACATCGACAGAAAAGAACAATCCTACATCGACACAGTAGCACAAATACTAACCGAAGCAGGAAACACCTGTGAAAAAAGACCAATCGGACCAGGATACGTGCAAGGATACGGATTATCCGGTGACAGTAGTGGTAAAACAGCAGTATTCATAGTAGGAGGAAACGATGGAGGAACGTATCAAGACTTCGTACAAGGAATAAGCAGAGGTTACTACCATTACGACCTATGCTGGTTTGCTTTCGCCAGTTGGACCGCACATTCATGGATTACACCAGAAGACCTTAAAAACCGCCCTATGGTAAGAGCACATGACGACAACTTCAGTACAGATACAAGTGGATTCGTGGGAAAAACTGCTGCACAATATTTCAGTGAAAACAGTCAGTATATTAAAATGGCTTATGGAAACAGTCCTGAAGAATTAGCAAAAATGATATTGAATGGTGGAAATGAAGAAAAAGACAAAGGTTCATCAGCTTCAACGATAAAGGATGCTTTGAAAGAACTATTAAGTTTTTGGGATGCTGAGGTGGAATGTTATTGTCGTGGTGATACTGTTTTTGTTCATAAAATTCCTGTACCTGAACAGGAATGTGGATTGAAGTTGAAACAAGGAGTTAATATAGTAATGGATAGTGTTAGTATTACGGATTATAATCCTGACACTGTTAATGTTTTAACTGTTCATTCTACGGTTATGGAGGATATTGTTTATCGTAATGATGACCTTATTTGGCGATTTGGTGAGAAAAGTATGGAAATGGATGCTGTGAAATATGTTACAGTTACTGAAGAAGCACCATCAAATACAGACACTACAGATACTTCAACTACCGATACGACAGACACTACTGATACTACTACAGAAACAGACACAACAACCACAGAAACCACCACAAAAACAGAAGAAGTACCATGCGAAACACCTGAAGAAGTACAAGCCTTCGCAGACCGTGAATGGGCAAAAATAAAACGAAACAATGGACACACAATAGAATTAAAAACACAATCAGCTCCACAATGGCAAACAGGAGAATGGGTGAAAGTAGAAATACCATTATTCGATATTGATGATTACCTGTATATTAACAGTGTTTCACAATCATTAAGTGATGGTACAGAATGTAATTTAAGCCTTACAGATTATCCACCAGGTTTTGGAGAATACAATCCTGACACAAGCGATGATGAGGAAGAAAACACCGAGGAAGAAGAGGAAACCGCTGAAACTGATGTGGAGGAAAGTGTATGAAATCAGGAAACCTAACAGTTAGTGATGCAAGATTAAAAAAAGCATTCAAAAACCTTCAACAAATCACAAACGATGGCAGTACAAGTAAAAAGATAAAAGAAGCAACAGAAGATGCAAAACTAACAACCGGAACCATTAATAAATATTATATGGATTTGAATAAAGCAGAAGTAAAATTAAGTACAGGTAAAACAGTTACCTGTAGAGTACTGCAATTATTCTGCAACGAACTAATACTCAAATACACTCCTGAAGGAGATTATGGTTACGATGAAACCAATGGAGCAGGATATATAATACCAAGAACCAGGATAGAATGTGCAGTACTACCTACAAGAGCAGATACAGGACACACTGATTATTTCCTGATAGGTTACTTCAACAGTAATGATGTTCCTGATCCAGTTCCTGCTCCAGGGATGGGTAATGTGAAGTTGTCTTATGTTAGTGCTGTTGATGAATACCTTGTCCAGTTTGGTGCTGATGGTTTTAATGTGATTACTAATCAGTTAAATCAGTATACAGGGGTTAATTCGGAGTATAAGCAACCTGTTGATGATTTAGCTACTAATGAAACCTTGGAAAAAGAGTATTATACTCGGGCTGAAGTTGATGAATTATTAGAAAATCTTAAAAATGAGTTAAAAGGAGAAACTGGACAATGACATTACCGTATGATGAATATAACAAGTTTAAAACCTTGAATGAAGATATTAAACTGGTTCCGGATAAATATGGTGTGTATGATATGGAATTCATTAACGGTGATTTACATAATGTTACTGGATTAGAAAGCTTGTATAATGCTTGTGTCCTTATTATAATGACAAGATATCAGGAATTAACAAGTAACAAGACCTATAACAGTTTTGGTTGTCGTGTACATGAATTAATCAAAGACAACAAATCAAAAATGCTATTATACAAATTGGAAGTATATATTGAAGAAGTATTGAAAAGTATGCGAAGAGTGAAAAATGTGAATGAAATAATCATCACAGAAACAGGAGCATACGAATATAATGTCCATTTCAACATCACCAGCATCACAGATGAAACCATAAGAGGAGATGTATTATTATGAGTTTTAAAATAAGGGATTATGATGAAATATTCCATACAGCATTGAAAAAAGCATTGGAGCAGGAATTAATCAGTAGAGAAGAAGATTTCTTGAAATATGTTCAGAATAAACAGGATATTAGTAATTTCTATGTGATGCTGTTAAGTATTCATAGTGAAGTATTTGAACAGGTTTATAATGATATGCTTCAAGTGTATAACTCAAGTAAACTCCCATTAGCTACTGGAACTGATTTAGATGACATTGGAGTGATTTTAAACTGCACAAGACCTTCTGCTACTAAATCAGGAGTGGAAATAACTTTTAAATTACCTCAACCAGCAGACAAATTATTAACTGAACCAGCAGGTATAGAGGTAACCAGTCAGGGAGGAATAGTTTATCGTACTGATGAAGCATTAACCTTTGCTGAAGGAGAAACAAAGTGTAAAGCATTCGCATACAGTATCCAGTCAGGTGTTGGTTATAATGTTGTACCATATCAGTTAAACAGGATTACTTCAGTATTGCAGAATATTAAATCATTAACCTGTACTAATGAAAAAGATTCAACAGGTGGAACAAACGGTTACACGGATACGGAATATCGTGAATTATTATCTCACTGGGTGGAATTAAATCAGAAAGGAAATTACTGGGCATATAAAGATTATTTCAGTCGTGCAGATGCTGTTGAAGATTATAAACTAATCCCTAATTGGGACGGTACAGGAACCGTAAAAATCATAATTGACCCTGGAGCACCTTATCTTTTAAATAAAGTGTATACTGATTTAACAACACAAGTTGAACAGATAGATGCTGATATTGTTTTAACAGCTCCTTTAATGAAATCTATTGATATTTATGTTCATGTTGATGTTGATATTGATCGTGTTAATCCTTACAGTAGTGATGAAAAAACCGAGATTCAAGGCAGAATCAAACAAGCAATAAAGGATTATTTTGATACTTTGAAAATTGGTGAGGATTTTATTCCTCATAAGTTAAGTGTGTATATTGACCGTTTTATTCCGGAATTGCAGGATATATTGTTTGATTATCCTACAAAGACCGTAACTGTGAGTGATGAGGAGCAATGCGAGTTAGGTGATGTTACAATAGTGATGGAGTAAACAATTATGGTGTATAAGAGTTTTGATAAATTATTAGATAAATTCCCATACTTCCTTAATAAAAATAAGGATAGTAATTTCAGTAAATCTGAAACCGTGTTTAATGAGGAGTTTAAAAGGATTTATAATACATTATATGATGCTTATTTATCAAGTAAATTGAATAAGCATGTATTATTATGGAAGGTGCAGGAAGCACCTTTTGAGTATGATATGTGTTTCCATGTTAGTTTACCGGATTTGAAAAGTGTTACTGTTACACGATATTACATGGAAATGGTGGTTCAGGAAGTTGTTGGTGATGATGGTACTGTTCAAGAAATGAAAACTTTTGAAGAAAAACATGAGGACATATATACTGAAACCTACGAGTACTATGAACACATTAACAGGTTTGAGTATCTTGAAAGTATGACCTCGGAAACAGTAATTCCTACTGATAAGTACACTATAAGTGTGGAAACATGGAATGAATACACAGCTGTGAAAGGATTTCCTGAAAACAGTACAATACAAGGCAACGAATACGACCACGACATCAGCCTTGACTACTTTGGAAACATACTCAAATTCCCAAGAAGAACTTATAATATTGTAGAACCTGGAGATTATCCTAACACCGTACCTGCTTATGATAATCAACAAACAGAAGATGATTACCATTACTTGCAAAGATTACTATATTATACAAGTCACTTACAGGACACACCATTACCTGTTTTGGAAATTTTCAAATTGTTCAGTATAACAGATGCACAATTATTAAATCGTAGCAGGTTAATCTGTAGAATGACTGATACAAGCAAACACTTGGAAAATGGGGTTTATAATCGTGGTTGGATTCCCCAAAGGTGGGAGCATAAGGATGGTTGGTGTGAGGGATTATCTGATGATTTATTTTTATTCGCAAATGTGAATAACAACAACTTACTTGAAGGTCAGAAATTTAATTTCACCTTTAAAATTTTAAATAGTAAAGGTAAAGAAGTATACAATAATAACACTTACAATACAATATCTGAAACTATCATTGAAGAATCTGAAAAACCATACATCATAGTACCATATAAGAACAACAAACTATTCAAAGAAGGATTGTTCCTGAATTCAAATGAAACATGGAGTTTAAAAACAGAGGACATAAACAATACTGATTCCACATTCATATTTAAATGCTTCAAAACAATAGAAGATGCACAAAAAGACACCACTCCTGACCTAATCATACATGAAAATGATTTAACAAGTGAAGAAATCTACATAACCGTAAAAGGCTGTAACAGTGCTGATTGGTATGTAGATGCTGAAAATGGGAATGATAATAACCTTGGAAACAGTAAAACAACAGCCTTCAAAACATTAAAACAAGCATTATCCCATGTTGAAGGAGAAAAAAACATCATATCACTACTCAATGGTACATATAATATCACTCCTGAAAACATTACAGAAAACACCACCATAACCTCATGTCCGGAATACAATCCAATTATCACTTGTAGTGATTCAACTTTCTTCCGAGTATATCAGAATGCAAGTTTGACTTTGAAAAATATCCGGTTAAATTATAAGTGTTGTGATTTGTATTCAAAGTTTACTGTGTTTAAGAATGAGAATAATGTTAATTATCCTTTAAATGTGAAAGTTAATGGTAAATACTGTTTAATTAGTACAAGTATTGTTTTAAATAAGGTTGAAGGTGAATGGGAGGCATTTACGGATTATATTTTAACTGGTGAGTTAATGGCTACAGAAGATGTAAATGGTGAAACTGTGAAATTACTTCGAAATAATACGGTTGTTGATGAAACAACTGTTGATACGAGTGGAGCATTCAGTTTCAACATTAATACAGGAGCAAATACTGGTGACGTTGAGTATCAAGTAATACATGAGAAAAGTAATAAATTCTGCAATTCCATATCAGAACCAATACTAATGAATATTAAAAAGATTACACCGGAATTAATACTTCCATCACACGTTTATGGTAGTGCAAATGAGGACTTGGAAATACCATTCACTGTTAAAACAAAAACTGGTTTTAATGGAAGTTTACTTGCAGTTGTTAAGGAAAATAATGCTTCTGTTGATGAAATGGAATTACATTTTAGTAATGGTGTATGTGAAGTATTATTCAGGTATGGTTCAACAAGTACAGGTGTGAAAGAATTAACTATCATAGTTGAAGGTAATGAATATATTAACACTGTACAAGGAAATATTCAAGTAATACTCGGAAATATTACTCGTGAACTTGTAGATAATGCAACTAATTTCACAAATTCCTTTGAATTCCTTGATACATTACCATCCGACCTTACACAGTATCAAACTGATGATGTAATTGTAACAGCAGACAATACTGGTGAAAATACAATCTATATTACAGATACTGAAGAAGAAGCACCTACGAACTTAACTGAAAACGATGAAGTATGGATTAACAGTACAACTGATATTACTCAAGTAATTCGTGATAAAAAACAAGAGGAATAAAATTATGGCTCAAAAAAAATGTATGTATGCAAGAAGCAAATACAATTACACTCCTTCAGATTATGATTTAATCTTCGATTACACAAAAATACCTGCTAATATCCGTATGGAAGATGCAAGTAACTTAAATAAACGATTACAACAGTATATGCCATTATCAAAGGTAATACACTTGAACATGAACACTAATTTAAAGGAATGCAGTCACACAGTACAAGTACATACAAGTTTAAAATTAAATGAAATAATGGTGAATATAATATGAATATACAAATTAAAGGACACTACAAATTTCACACACAGGATAAGGTAATCATGGAAAATGATAACCTGATAACCTTACTTGGTGAGTCTTTTTTCCTGAACAGATGGATTAACAATGAATTCGAACCAATCACATATATCGTATTGGGAAAAGGAACTGGAAGACCAAGAAAAACAGACACCCAATTAGGAAAACAAACAATCCGTAAAGGTTGTAAAACAAGTGTTGATTTGAAAAACAAACAATTAATCCTTACAACTGATTTCAAAGCATCAGAAATATTAAACACTACTGAAATCGGAGTGACCAATGGTGAAATCCTTATAAGTCACGATATCTATGAGAAAATCACAGAATCCTTATTACAGGAAGACAATACAAGTATAATACATTTAACATACACTTTCAACCTAACAACTGGAGGATATCGTGGGGAATGGAAAACAAGTACTGAAAACCCAAATATTTACTATATCTACGAACCTGCTAATGTTGTTGGAGTAATAAATGCAAATACAAACGATGGATACACAAGAAAAAACAGTATCAATGAATTAACTCCTGGCTGTTATTATTATAATGTTACAAGTAAAAACTTGTATATTTACCCTGCAAATAATGTGAAACCTGGAAATGAGGAGATAATTGTTCAAACAAAATAAAGGAGAGTTTATATGAAAGAATGTCCACCAGTTTATAAAAATCTTGGTTTAATGAGTTTTGATGAGCAAAGAGAAGTTACAGTTGAAATGCTACGACAAATCTGTAAAAATGATGAATGGTTAAAACAAAACCTTGAAAAAATAGAATACTTAACACCTCCTGCAATCCGTAAAAGATTCACACCAGTACCTGTAGACACTAATAAAAGTTATGGATACAAAATAACCACCGATAACAATGTTGTATTTGATACAGGTACAAATAAAGAAGTATTCATGGATTTTGATGACACAACATTAATCGACACCAATAAAACCACAGCAGTTATAGAAGGATTACTTGATAACGATAAAATAATTCATCAAGTTAAAATCCCACAACAAACAACCAGTACAATTGACAAATCAACAAGGAACTACAGTCCATGGGCTGTTAAAGACAGTACTGGCAAAATTATTGGTGGAGATATGACTGCAAATGAACATTGGTATATTGGTTTTGATAAAAACAGACATTATGAAACAAGACCTAACTGGTTAGAAAACCAATTAAACAATGAAATACCAAGTATTGGAAGAGCACAAACTTTTAAAGCAAAGAAAACTGGTTTACTTGAATCCATTGTACTGAATATTAAAGCGAGTGCTGGTGAGGATAAATATAATACTGCATCACCTTTAATCGTACAAATAAGAAAAACAATAGATAAAAATGGAGTATTATACCCTGAAGAATTAGCCTGCGATTATGATGGCAAATATACTGTATTAGCTCAACAGGAAGTAAGATTCCAAAACAGTAGCCCTGACATTGCAAGTATACTATTTGACCACCCATGCACCGTAAAAGCAGGTGAAACCTACGCAATAGTATTACTATCACCATTATCTCACTACAGTCACTGCTACTGGTTAGGTGGTTGGAATAAACACTGCCATGCAGATGTATACACAGATGGGAACGCATTCTACACATTCAACAATGGAATGACTTGGATAAGATATGGGAAAGATGATGATGTGGAATATCATCAAGGAAAATATGCCCCACAGGATTTCGCATTCCAAGCACATATCCGAGAATTCAAGACAGGATATCCTGTTAATAAGGATTATTGGTTATACTTGAAACCAATCTTCGCAAACAGGATAAAATCAGTTTTATTATCTGCTTCAGATACTGGAGATGCAACACAACCGGACCTTACTTGTGAATATCAAGTCAGTAACAATGGAAGAACATGGAAAACAATAGGAATTAATCATCAACATGATTTTGATGAATCCGATCTTCGTAATGTTTTATTTGTTCGTGCAAGATTACAAACAAAGAAAACTGGTGAAACACCATTAATTGAAAACTTGACCTTGTACTTGTCTTGTGATATTCCTGATGAGATGTATGTTCGTACACATTATTATTATCCGAAAACTGCTCCAATGTTGGGAGCTAATGTTTGGGGTCGTGTAAATGCTCCATTTACTGTTGAACCTACCGTAAATTGTAATGTGGACATTATCAGGGATAAAGAAGTAACAGAACATTATATTATTATAGAACCATCACAGGTGCAGGAATTCACAAACTTGGAGGGTGTGCCTGAAGAAAAATTCAAGGATGCTGACAATGAAAAAGCTTATAATTATTTGAAGGAAAATCCTTCAATAATCTCAATACTTGAAGAACATCAAGTATATGTGAAAGGATACACTGATAAAACTGGAACACTTCAACCACCATTATTTACGGAGATAAATTTCATATCCAGTCCATCTTATCCAATGTTGAATTGTAGTTTACAACCATTATCAGGTTCAACCATGGTGTTTAGTGAGTTTATTGATTATCATGTTGATTATGATACTGATAAGTTATTATTCTATAATGAGGTATTAAACAGTTTACCTGCTGGTACTTTGAGTGTTAGTTATAATCCATTGTTTATTCGTAATTTAAGTAATGAGGAGATGCCTTTAATACTTGATTATTTCAAGGAAACAATACAAGTAAGTGAAAAGGAAATAGAAACTCGTAGAATACCTTTAAGAACTGCTCCAGTAGACCCAATCCGTAAAGTAGTGTTAAATCCGGATACTGATAATTTGGAACTTATTGAGGATGTTGATTATACTGTGGATTATGATAAGCAGGAATTATGTTTTGATATTATTAACAATGATGATAAATCAACCTTATTGAACTTGAATGATATTGTAACAGTTGTTTACACTCCTAATTTAGATGATAGTGGTATTAGTCTTGGTTATTATGCTAAAAGGGAGAATATTCGTAAGCAATGTTATATTAAACCGAATTATATTGAATACAAAACATAACGGTGGGAATTAAAATGGATATTGAATCAGAAGTATACTACAAAGACAATAATGGTGACATTATAGGTGCAAATGTCTTAATCTACAATGACACCGAAGATATTGTTGAAAAAATTGTTATAGTGGAAGAAAAATGCTTACAATCACTCAAAGACACTTTAAACAATTTAGACAACACTTATTTACAAAAAGAAGAGTTAATTAAAATATTAACAAATAACAAGGAAGATACTGAAATTAATGCAACACACTTAAACAACCTGAACAGTGCTGATTTCGCATTAAGAAAACATACACATGATGAATATGCTACAAAAAACCATTCAAGTAATAAACCTGAATATGGTTTAAGCAGTACAAGTGAATATGGGCATTGTCGTGTAAGGAATGACTTAACAGCCCCCACATATGTTAATGGGGAAGCATTAAGTGCATATCAAGGACAAGTAATAGGAAAACGATTATCAGAAGTGGAATCCACCTCCAATAATGTCTACGAAAATTACACGAAAAACAGTATGCAAATCAAAATCGGAAGATGGAGTGACAATGCAGGAGAGGACAACACAGAATTAAAATTAAACTACAAATCAGATGCAATATATGCAAAAATATACTGTGACAATCCGTTATTTGATTACAGTAACAGAGAAGTAATAATCATCATAAACAATACCCCATACAAAAGAACAACTGATAAAAATGGTAAAACAAATCAGTTAAACATTAACCTTGAAAAAGGAACATATGTAATACAAACATTCATCAAAGGATATGAAGGTATGAATTCTGCAAATACAATGAAACTCGTAACAGTGGTGTGATATGATAACATTAACATTCAATATAAATCAGCAAAAACTGAAAAGAACCAGTAAAAACATACTGGTTAATAAAAGTAAGAATGTAATCTCCTGTAATTTCGAATTCACAGACCCTACGAATTGGGAGGGTATAGAAAAGTTCGCAAGTTTCACAAATGACAAAGAAGACACTTATATCTGTAATTTGGGGAAAGACATGACTTGTGAATGTGTAATTCCAGAAGAAGCTATGACTGGCAACTATATGAAAATAGGAGTGTTTGGTGGTGACCGCATCACCACCAATAACCTCCTACTCCCATTATTAAATTCAGGATTCACAAAACATATCAAACAATCAACAGGTGAGTCTGATTTTTTTCATGACTTATACAAGAAAATAAACCTGAAATATGATGATCTTGTTCTTGAAGAAAATAAATTATACTGCTATTCAGGTGATGAATGTTTGAAAATAATCAATTTCGATGATTTAATCCTCAACACTTATCCCACAAAGGATTATGTTGAATCAGAGTTAAATAAGAAGTATGATGATTTCACATATGAAAATGGGAGTTTATTATGTTTTATTAATGGTGAAATCCGTAAAAAAATCCCAATTACAGGTATTGAAGAGTTTTATACTCGGAAAGAAATTGATGAACAATTCAATGAAGTTAATAATCGTTTAGATGAATTTATTATTAATGGAGAAGTAATAGAAACCGATAACAGTTTATTACTAAATTTTAATTAAATTAGAAGTGATTACATATGACTAAAATAAGTTTAAACCTATTACCCAGCTTAAAAAAATGGTTCGTTGAAAAAACAAATATTCTCACAGCATGGAATACTACTGCAAGTGATTCCAAGATTCCTTCAGAGAAACTTGTGAAAACCGAACTTGATAAAAAAGCAGTTAAAACAGATGTGGATACTGCTTTAAGTAGTAAAATTGATAAAGCAAGTATTAAAACCGTAGTAAACGATACCCTCACCAACAATGATGTTGTCGGTGGTAAAGCTGTCTACGATGAAATTAAAAAAGTAGAAGCGGGGATACCATCAGGAATGAAACATACTGACATTACTGACTGGGATACTGCCACAGCAGGCTTTGAAAAAGTAGCAAACAAAACTACTACAATTAGTAAGGATAATGCTTCAGATACTAAATATCCAAGTGAAAAAGCAGTTAAATTAGCAATCGGAGATTTACAAGCTCATGTTGAAGCAAATTACCCTTTAAAAACAAGCGTAAATGCCGATTTAAACACAAAAATAGATAAAACAAGTATAAGCAACACTATTAGTGAAACAAGTGGGGAAGCACAAGTACCCTCAGCAAAAGCAGTCTACGACCTATACAGCACCATTCCAAAATGGAATGTTCAAATAGCCTCCTCCGTGGCAGATTTACCTGCAACCGGAGTATTAGGTACAATCTACCTTGTAAAAGGAACTGGAAACGATAAAAACACTTATGATGAATATTTCTGGAATACAGCATCAGAAGTACCTGGATATGAGAAATTCGGAGGAATCGACATTGATGTTTCCAGTTTCGTAACAATGAGTCAAGTTGTAGAATATTTGGGGAATAATGGTAGCTTAACATTATCAGATGATGGGGAATTAAGCTTAAACATTAACGAACCAACAGGATAAAATCCTTTTTTTATCCTTATTTTTAAATAGAGGGTTTAAATTATGGTTAAATCATTCAAAACAAACATATTAACATGGTTAAAAACAAAAACCTATATTAAAACAGAAATAGACAATTTTCTAAATGGAAAATCCGATACTAATCACACACATACAAATGCATCAACCACCACTTCAGGGTTCTTATCAGCAGAAGACAAAACAAAACTTAACAATCTTGAACAAATAACCGTGGATTCATCAATAAATGCAACAAGTACAAATCCAGTACAAAACAAGGCAATAAACACTGCATTAACTGGAAAAGCAAACACCAATCACACACACAGTATCACAAATATAACAAACCTACAATCAGCACTGGATAGGAAAGCAAATTCAGTACATAATCATGATGATCGTTATTATACTGAAACTGAAATGAATACTAAGTTGAATGGTAAAGCTAATAGTAGTCATACACATAGTATAGGGGATGTAACGAACTTACAATCAAAATTAAACACTATTCCATCTTTGACAAGTTCAACTATCACAGTATCTGGAACAAATAATGCTGGGACTATTACATTTTATAAATTTGGGAAAATTGTAATCATGGAATTGAACTTATCAAAAGTACATCTCACTAGCACATGGAACGTTGTTGGAACTGTCCCTAAGGGTTATATGCCTAAAATAGCTGATGGTGCAGGTAGTCCAATGGTTTGGTGGAGTGTCCAGGGGCAACAAGGACAATCAGCACAATTAAACATTAAACCTACCGGAGAAATAAGATTTGCATATGGAAACGGAGAAACACCCTCATTAAACACTTATGTAACCTATATAGTTAATTAAAAAAGAGGAAAAAACAATAACAGTTTTAAAAAAATAATTAATAGGTGAATTTGTATGGATAATAAAAGAACAATGGAACAATACTGGTTAATAATAAACAATATAGCTTACTGGTTAGTAAGGAATAATAAAAAGTTCAATACAAGACAAGTATACGGTTATCAAAACCGTACAGCAGATTACGGGACAATAATTAAAGTAATTAAGGAAAGAGGAAGTAACACTCAACCTGATGCCTTAATTGCGGAGTTTGTTGAGTGTGCGATTGTGGATAATAAGGATTTGAGTTTCCTCCCTAATTATGTGTCAGAGCCTTATAATAATGGTAATAAGCTTTCTCGTGATGTTTATGTTGATATGGCTCGCCGTGTAAGTGAATGGGAAGTTAAACATAATGGACAATCCCCAAATTATGTTCAAATAAAACCAGTAAACAACACAACTAATAAGAAACATGGATACTTACTCACACAAGGCTGTAACAACCTTGGACAATGTAACAGCTACAACTGTGGACCGCACAGCCTCATGCAATCGTTCTACAATTTAAGTGGAATACATATCAACGAATTAACACTTGCAAGTGCTTGTGGAACAACCACAGCTGGAACAAGTCATCAAGGCTTGGCTACTGGTCTTGCATGGTTAAACAAAAAATATAATACTAATATTACGATGGAATGGAAAAACTTTAGCGATCTTGGCTGGACAGAATTACAAAAACTAATTGATGATCCAAACACAAGTGTGTTCTGGCATGAATTATATAGGAATAAATGGGGGCATTATAGTTTCGCCAACCATGTGACTGGTAGTTTAAATGTCTTGAACAGTCTTGGTAGTAAGTGTAGGAGTCCAGCTTATTGTGGTTATCAGGAAAGAAGGTCGCAATCAACTCAAAGGAGTTATTGGAGAGGTATTAGTCAGAAAAGTATTTGTATTTTAAGAAGGAGATGATTATGTATGGATTTGAAAAAGTGTTTGGATAATTTGCAAAAGGAATGTAACTGTTTGTATGAGGAGTTTGGAGCTACTCCGAATGTTATTGGTTTGCAGTTGAGTATTAATCGTTTAAGGAATGAGTTTGATTGTGTTGATGAGTCAGAGTTATTGTACGAGGATTTCGTACAATAATGAACGATTCCACCAATAGTAGAATCGTTTAATTTGTCTGTTATTTAATAAATAAATAATCATCAAGAGGTAATAACATAATTGGGTGGGTTTGGGAGTTTATCAACTAATGGTTGATAAACTTATTTTTTTATAAAAATAAGTAGTAATAAATAGAAACATTTATATACTATAGTAACCAATATAATAATAGAACTACAAGGAGGTGGAAAACATTGATAGAAAAGAGTTAGTTGCATGGCTTGGACTAATTGTCCAAGTTGCAACATTAATATACACAATATTGATGGGATAAAAA
>ERZ1034976.340-NODE-340-length-43788-cov-9.534333_pt1 | contig 43788 bp, 68 predicted proteins | sample MGYA00520623_ERZ1034976 | MGnify/ENA primary metagenome ERZ1034976 (study PRJEB33766, sample SAMN09781774) | gut metagenome | biome: gut microbiome | host: Homo sapiens | place: Madagascar | study: EMG produced TPA metagenomics assembly of the PRJNA485056 data set... | reverse complement strand
AAAAGGAGAAAGAGAATGACCAGTACTGACTGAATGAGATCATGAAAGTTTCAGTGAGATCAGTAGAAGTAATTAGTCAGTCAAACACCCGGTTCTCGAGCACCATATTTTCGCGCGAGAGAGTGTGGTTTTTTCGGTTACGAAAATTAGTTTACTACTTCGAAAGGAGGTTAACCTTAAATGTACTGCAAAGTGACGCATCCAATCCCAAGTCAAACAACAGCACAAAACAGAGAGCTGCTGATGCAACTGGATCAACTCATACAGACACTGGAGGCAGGAGCACCTGGTGCCCAACTTCCGGGCCAATCTCAACACACTCAACTGATCCCGCTAGCAACTGTGCTAGACACAGCTCAGGGCGATGCGATCTGGTTCGCAAGCCCTCGCAATGCTCAACTGATGCTGGAAACAGCTCAGCTCAAACCACCTCAACTCAACTGCGAGCTGCCCAGACGTGAGTTAGAACCGGGTGAAGCTGGCTCGTCGTTGCTGTATCGAGCAGCTGGGTGTAATCGAGCTCGAAGGTGTTGCTGCACTTGCACTAAGCTCTGTACGCACCGATGCTTGCATGACTGCTTTGTGCGCCTGTGGCTCTGGAAGCGAGAGCTGGACTCGCTAGGCATTGTTACGATGCAGCCCAGTGTAGCGGGCCAGAAGCTAGTGTCGGCAGCAAGCCCATACTTCGCAACTCAATGCGCGGTGCTGAATGTGTACACTAGCTACAGACAGCTGTCACAGGTTATCGGTTCAACCGTCTCAGCGAGAATGAACACGTACGTTCGAGAAGCACAAGCTCGAGGCGGCACTAACCTCAACTCAATGGACTACTCGATGCAGCTAAAGCTCAACGCAAAGGGAAAGCCGATTGCGGACCCTGACACCGGCAGGCTGGAGGTCCTGTACTGGCCTCAATCAGGCTTGTGTCCATTCTGCCTGCCGGACAGAAGTTATCAACTCAAAAAACGAATGAAGAAAGTAGGTATGCCTAAATGAACAAAACACCCAACGAAGCGCAGCCCAATGAAGTCCAACCCGTCGTGGTCAAAGAGGACGAGCTCCTGCAACAGCTGCGCGAGGAAGCAGAAGTTGTTGAGCTCCAGGTCTATCTGAATCAGTACAGACAGGCCCTGTATCAACTGAATCAGTTCATTCAACAGAACACGCTTGGTACGCTGATGCTGAGTGAAGCAGTTGGCCTGGACAAGGATGCACCTTATGGTGGCTTAGACCTGTACCTCATTCCGAAGGACCCGAGCCTGTACGCCAAGCCTAGCCTGGTCAATCTTGTTAGGTCAACGAACCTGTTCAACATCTGGCAGCGTTCGGAGCAGGCTCGAACTCCAGAGCGGTCAGCAGACCAGTCGCTACCTCGTTTCGATTGGTCTAAGCTGGAGTACCCTCGCTTTGGACCTTTCAAATTCTACATTGGTAGCCATCTTGGATGGAGTAAGGAGGATTCAACAAATGAGTAAGGTCGTGTACTTCACCGCTATTATGCACTGTGCGCTCGCAGATAAGATCAACGTGTGGCTGCTTAGAAATCCGGGTTACCGAATTGCTGCGATGTCAGTCGTCAGGAATCCAGGCGAAGATTGTGACGCTTGGGTAGCATTTGAGACTGTATGACTGATCTTCAATTAAAGTGTCCGTGCACTAGAGACTGTGTCAACAGATCCGCAACCTGTCACGGCGAGTGCGATGCATACAAAGCGTACGAGCGTGAAAAGCATGCTGAGTATGCAGCTCGAGTTAATTGCGGAGCGCTGAATCCTAGCATATCACCAACAGTAGGTACGAAGCAGAGAATGAACCACGCTAAGTGGTTGAAGAAAAATGGAAGGTGGCATAAGTGATGAGCACTAACGAAATGCGCTGGATTCTGATGTGTCAGTACGGCGGCGCCGAAAAGTGGCAGCAGAGAGTGAGAGCTATGAGCGAAGCTCAAGTGCAAGCTGTTTACCTGAGGCTGAAACAGAGCAATAAACTCTGGGTTCCTAATTCAGTACACACCCCTCAACAGATCTGATTGGACTCCTTTCAGTTCAAACAATTTTCAAAAATCTCAACAAAAGACTTGATTTTCTCGAGCAAAGCAGCTATAATAATAATGTAGATAAGAACTAATACAAAACAAATTTGGAGGTTTACTATGAACAACATTGAACAGATTATGGAAATCAAAGGCGTGCAGCCTTCCCTCAAGGCGTTTGCCGGTGTCTTCGATCTGAATCCGGTTCGTCTGTACTCGGTTGCAAAGCAGCCGAAAGAGGGCGTTGTGTATGACGCCAAGGTCTTTAACTGGGACGCAATCGAGCGTTTCATCAGCCGTCGTCTGGATGCTGACAAGGGTCTGGCTACTCTGGAAGACGTTGTCGATGCTGCCATCAAGATTGATGCTCAGCTGAAAGAGAATGACGGTCGTCGCAAGACTGCTGGTGGCGGTTACGGTGCGAAGATCGAAGTCGACGGCCAGATGATCGCTCAGAGACGCTATCCGAGCTACGAGATGGAGAACCATCAGATGATCTGCCTGAAGGGCGATGTTGAGGTCTACGCCATCGTGATGCAGACTCTGTCTCACACGGTCCTGCGTCCTCTGGCTGAAGCTCTGCTGGAAGGCACCGAGCCCATTTTCAAGGGCAACGACATTAAGGTCATCTCGAACGGCATGCTGAACATGAAGGGCGTTGCGCCTGCTGGTCTGGCAAAGGCTGTCGAGGATCGTTTCAACGGCACGTATGCACAGGAGCTTGCCGACGAAGCTCAGCGTAAGGCTGATGCTGCTGCGGCTAAGGCTGCCGAGTAATCGCTCAGTCGCGCGTCTACTCTTCTTCGCGCGATGACTTCCCTGAGCGTTGCTCATAGTAGGGGCCCCGAGTTGGTTGACTCCTCCAGCTCGGGGCTTCTTTGAAGATGAGTAGTGTAGCACTTATTTTAAACTGAAGGAGGTGGTAGCCACATGGAAGGATATTGCTGGTGTCCGGGGTGCATGAAATGGGTGCCAGAGCAGTTGATGAATCGGGAGCGTGATCTTGAAACCCGTCAACTGATTCGCATATGCACTCCGTGCTTGGAAGGAGTCTCAGCAACAAACTCATACGTGTTCGATGAGCACCATGAGCAAACGCGATGCGTGTACTGCAGGAGCTACAATACAACTGAGCTAGTATCTCAACAGTACAACAAGTTTTTCTGTAATAATTGTAGAAGGGAGTTTTTCAGAGTATGAAAGGTTTCATACACATTGAGTCCACAGACAAAGAAGGCGCTTTAAGGTGCGAGGCTAACTTGTCTGATGTTAGCAAAATGGATCGATATCAAGCGCTTGACGCTGCTTGCAGACTGCTTAAGTTAGATGCTCGCGATCTGGTGATCTTCTGTGCTGCGAGATCTACGGGCGCATTTGATCAATGTGTTATTCAGAGCAATGGCGCGGACATAGCGCTTGGCGATATCAATGAGCTGATGCGTCAGTATCAGGAAATGAAAAAGGAGGATAACGAGAATGGCAATGGCGAAGAGATGTGATCGGTGTAATGCATACTACCAGATTGCTAAGAAGCAGCCTAACGTGGTATCGATTGCATACGCCGATTATCGCGGCAGCATCGATGTTACCAGTCAGTATGGCGGCTGGCGGGATCTGTGTCCTGAGTGCATGGATGCACTGAATGTCTGGATGAAGGGCGCATTGAAGGAGGTGCAGTTCGTTGAAAGTTGATGTATCTGAAATCAAAACATTCAAGGCGTGCAAGCGCCAGTGGCAACTTACTTCGAGAAATAAGTTCCACTTGAGACCGATGGTCACGCCACCAGCATTTGCGTTCGGTACGATTTTTCACGAGGCATTGGCGCAGCTGTACCTGGATGTGTCCCTGGACAAGGTCATGGAGATGGTGCGTCGCGAGATGCAGTCTGATACCGATGCGGCTCTGCTTGCTATGGTACCTGGCTACTACAAGAATGTGCTGCCGGACGATCTGGAGCGGTTCACTGTGCTGGACATCGAGCATCATTTCAATATTGTACCGACGACCAGCTTCGGTGAGTATCTGTTCCCTCTAGTCCCCTCAACAGATCCGAAGACCGGAGAGCGTGTCTACGATGCAAATGGCAATCCGGTTATGGAGCCTAGCCTAACGATCTGCGGCTCAATCGATATGATTGTGCTGGACAAAGAGGAAGGTAAGATCTACGGCTTCGAGCACAAGACTTGTAAGAACTTCAGAGACGAGTCTTATCTGTGGCTCGATGAGCAGCCTCGTGTGTACACCTGGGCGTTGCAGGTGTTCGTTAAGGAGTACAACCAGAAGCACGGTACGCAGTACGAGTTAGGTGGCGTGTATCTCAACGAGGTTAAGAAGCTGCTTCGGCAGTTCCAGTACCACAGAACGCTATGCACGTACAGCGATGAGGACCTGGGCAACTTTATGCTCGCTTTCTTCAACGATTGCAGAGAGTGTAAGCATATGGTTGATAGCAATTCGTACGCAGCTCCGAAGCCTAGCTACATGGGTTGTAGCATGTGTACATTCAAGACAATCTGCTCAACTTACATGTATGAGAATCTGGACAGAGAGAAGATTCTGCATGAGTTCAGCGAGGAGTTTATTGAGCGAACCGAGGATCATCTGGAGGAGAAGACGGAGAGGAGTACGGAGTCATGATTACAATTACTCCTAGCTACGCAACCAGCTCAATCTGGATTGAGCCCTGGGGTAGGCGAGATCGCAAAGCTATACAGAAGTTTTTACTTTCTGTGTATGAGTCCGAGATGGATATTATTCGGCTGGACTTGACGCGTTATGCGCGTAGTCCTAGAACTCTGGTGGCAGATCTTCGTAAGACTATTGCACGATGCAAGTTACCGTTATACGTTGCACAGCGTGACCAATACTATGTGTATATATTTAGAAAGGAGTTAGTAGAATGACGAAACGTATTCACGACATTTTGCGGGAGCTGGGGGTGCCGGCTAATCTGAAGGGGCATGAGGCTCTGACTATCGGCATTGGGCTGGTGATTTCAGATCCTACGTACTTGAATCGAGGCGTTACAACGCGACTTTATCCAGAGATCGCACAGCGAATGACAGTTCCGACAACTGCATCTCGGGTCGAACGAGCGATGCGACATGCAGTCGAGTACATGTACGACAGTACGACACCTGATGTGCTGCAGTACTACTTCGGCAATACAGCAAGCCTCAGGAAAGGCAAGCTGACTAACAGCCAGTTTATAGCGCAGGTTGCGCTTAAGATTCGAGACTTGGGAGGTAATGTAAAATGACGAACATTAAATTTCCTTCAACTAATTTAGTTGAGTGTGTCTTCAGCTGGAGACAGAATGATACCTATGCAACAGCTAATTGGGACGAGTACGATCACCGTGACCCCATTCACCTGAAGCGGTATATCTACAGACTGCCGGACAATCTGGTTGGCAAGGTTGCGCTCGGCGACACCGTGCTGGTGCACTGCAAGACAGGTTATCAGCTGGCTCAGATTGCTACGATCAATGCGACGTCCTCGTTTGATTTGGACTCGGTCGCTCCGGTGGTCTGTATGGTCGATTTGGCTTCGTACATCGCCGAGGTCGAGCATAAGAAGTTGTTGGCAAGATTGAAACAGCAACTCGATGCTGAGAAGAAGCGTTTGGAGTCTATGGTCACCTATGACCTAATTGCTGAGAAGAGCCCCAGCTTTGCTGCTCTGCTGAAGCAGTACAAGGATGCTGGCGGTCAATTCTAAGCAACATAGCAGTTTGAAATTCAGTGTACCATATAAAAGAAACTGAAATTTTTATATCAGTGCACTTGATTTCTGCTGCTGAAGCATCTATAATATAGATATCTCGAGGAGGTGATTAGATGCAGATTATTGATTTGAATAAGCCCGACACTGATCCGGTATTTGCTTTGGTGTACGGAGCGAGTGGTACTGGCAAGACTCATCTGATGGGCACAGTTGGCGAGCTTGGACGCACGTTGATCATCGATATTGACCAGGGCATTAAGACGCTTCGTAATGCTCCAGACCTGCTGAAAGCGCACTACACTGACAACATTACTGTTGTGGACTTCACTAAGTTCCAGGATCTGAATGAGGCGTACAAGCTGGTTGAAGCCAATGACCCCAAGAAGTGGTCGCAGAAGTTCGGGGTACAGATTACTCAACCGTTTGATTGGGTCCTCTGGGACACCTGGTCTGAGATTCAGTGGTACATGCTGGAGGAGTTGAGAAGCAAGGACTCTGAGATGAAGGGGTCAGGTCTCAATTTTAGAAAGAATATTCAGATTCAACATTGGGGCATGATGACAGATCTGAATAAGCTTGCAGTCCAGCAGCTGCGTGCCTGCAAGGTAAATCAAGTATTTACTATGCAGGAGAAGTTGGACAAGGACGAGATCAGTGGCGTCATCTACGGTGGCCCTGCTATCCACGGTAAGATGGTTCAAGAAATGCCTGCTTACTTCGACGTGGTTGTGCACACGTACACTGATCTTCAGGGTCAGTACTGCGCAACAACAAAGTCGAAAGGTAAGTGGCCTGGTAAGACTCGTCTTGGTGTTGGTGTCGATATCAAGAACCCGACAGCTAAGCAGCTGTTCTCTAAAAACTAAATATAACCTGTGCCAGAGAACCAGGTTATAAATATAAAACTGGAGGTATTATCCATGAAAAAGTTCAAACTGTTGATGAGAAGTGTTCCGAGTGCTGTAGTTGCTCTCTTTGTTGTGTCAGTTGTTCTGATGAACATATTGGCAAACAAGGAAATCGACACAGGTCTAAGCTGGTTGGCTCTCGACTGCGGCTTTACAGTGTCGTGGCTGAGCTTCCTGGTAATGGACATGATTACAAAGCGTTTCGGCGCTAAAGCTGCTATTCAGATTTCAGCATTTGCAGCAGCGTGTAATCTGCTTGTAGCTGGTGTTATGCTGGCTGTGAAGTTCATTCCTGGCAACTGGGGTGCGTTCTACGATTTCGGAATGGTCGAGGTCAATCAGGCTCTGGACAACACTATTGGCGGTACATGGTATGTGCTGGCTGGTAGCACGCTTGCGTTCTTAACTTCGTCTGTAGTGAATGCAGTTATCAACGCGCTCATTGGTCGAGCGAGCACGCAGAAAGGCTTCGGTAGCTTTGCTCTTCGGTCTTGGCTGTCTACTATGGTTGCTCAGTTTGTAGACAACTTTGTATTCGCGTTGGTTGTAAGTCATGTCTTCTTTGGCTGGTCCATGCTGCAAGTTGTGACGTGTTCGTTCACAGGTTGTATTATGGAGCTGCTCTGCGAAATGATCTTTAGTCCGATTGGATATAAGGTCAGTAAGCAGTGGGAAGACGAGCATGTTGGACAGGCGTATCTAGAGGAGGTAGAGAAGTGAGCGTAGTTATCACTGGCACGTCTCGAGGTATTGGTAAGAAAATTGCTGAGCTATTTCTGAAGCAGGGCAACATGGTGCACGGCATCGATCTACTGCCTAGCACTATTAAAGACTACAGTTATCAGTACAGGCATTATATTGTGAATGCTGCAGATGCGTCTGCACTGCCTGACATTGGTGCTGTGGAGTATCTGATCAACAATGCTGGTAGCTGGGATCAGGATGTCGACAACATTGAAGCCAATCTTGAGACCGTAATTGCATGCACTGAGAAGTATGGACTGCAGCCTAACATTAAAGCCATTGTCAACATCGCTTCAACCAGCGCACACAATGGTGCTGAGTTTCCGCGATATGCAGCTGCTAAGGGTGGTGTGCTTGCGTACACTAAATGGACAGCTGCTGAGGTTGCTAAGTATGGCGCTACGTGTAACAGCATTTCACCTGGTGGCGTAAAGACTTGCTCGAACGGTCACATTATGCGGGACCCAGAGCTGTACCGAGAGGTGCTGAACGAGACGATGCTCGGCAAGTGGGCAACTCCAGGCGAGATTTCAGCTTGGGTGTACTTCGTAGCCACTGTCAACAGAAGCATGACTGCGCAGGACATTATTATCGACAACGGAGAGTTGGCTAAGTTCAACTTCGTCTGGTAATATCAAACTCTAAAGGGAGTCACTAACGGAGTATAAATAAGTAGGGTCACCGTGCAAACCGGGAGTATATAGAGCTATAGCCAAGTGGTTAAGGCACGAGACTTTGACTCTCGCATCGCTGGTTCGAGTCCAGCTAGCTCTGCCAGCTCGAGAGAGCAGAATTTATCATCCACCCGAGATGAAGTCGGTACAGGATGGCAACGATAATAGCCTACCCTGGGAAGGTACTTTATGTTGAACCTCGATTTTTCCAGCGTCCCGTCCCGTGAGCCTCTCGATGAAGGTGTATACGATCTGACCATCGCCAAGATCGAAGAGACCACGAGCAGCACCGGCAATCCCATGCTGAAGGTTGAGTATGACGTCAACGGCGTCGAAGGCAGGCGCAAGCTGTGGGACAACTACGTTCTGATCGACAAGTGCCTGTGGAAGGTTAAGGAGCTGTTCGATGCTCTGGGCGTTGACACCAGCGAGCTGGTCGAGATGGACGTCAGCGAGCTGCTTGGCATGCAGGTCAAGGGCAAGGTCATTCAGGAGACCTACAACGGCGATATCGTCAACAGAATCAAGAAGGTTATGCCGGCTTGATACTACATGGAGCGGCGAGGAAACTCGTCGCTCCAATTAGCAGAGGAGGGATACATTGGCCCTTATTTACGATGAGTTTATAGCTTTTTCATCTGCACAAGGTGATCAGCTATACGCTAACTGCCCCTTCCATCCGGACAAGACGCCTTCATTTACAGTCAATACGACTACACACGAGTGGTACTGTCATGGTTGTAATAAGGGTGGTTCGGAGAAGGAGTTCTTAGCAGAGTACTTCGATGTGGAGCCAAAGATTGGCAAGTACGCATTTGAGTACTGGGAGACAAAGGGCACTCTACCGTTTCCAACAGAGCAGCAAATTGAGAAGTATCATCAACAGCTGCTCAAGAGTCCGAAGGACTTAGCTATCCTGCAAAGTTTTGGCATTACCCAGCAAACAATAGAGGAGTTGAAACTGGGTTTAGACGACTTTAGAGTTATCTTCCCAATCAAGTCCAGACGTGGTTACTGGGTCAACCTTCGCCGGTATCTACCTCCTCAACGTAGAATTGCCGAAACGAAAGAGCCGAAATGCTTGAATGTTCGAGGCCTTGGACAGAGACGTTATTGGCCTTATATAGCGTTTGATAAGTCTGAGATTGTAATTGTTGAGGGTGAGAAGGATTGTGCTTCGGCTAGGTCACAGGGCTTAAATGCTGTAACTGGCACAGGCGGTAGCTCAATTCCATCAGATGAGATTAGCCTATTCAGCGGTAAAGATGTTGTGCTTATGCTGGACGCTGATACAGTTGGTCAGCGGTCCGTAAACACATACATTCAGCTCTTGAAGCCGATTGCTGCTAGTATCCGTATTATTAGACTTCCGCAGAAAGACTTTGTCGACTACTACACATCGTGTCAACTTACAGGCACAGCTGTTGACGTATGGCAGTACGCTTCAACTTATCTCGAGTATGAGAAGCTTAAGGCTGCTGCAGAAGCTCAAGACGTGTCTCTGGTACGCAGTGAGTTCACAGAGCATCTGAACTCGTGGATGAAGTTGCGAGGTATGAGTGTAGTAGGTGTTGAGCCTAAGATCTACACAGTGCCTGTGAAGTTAAGATGCGTATGTGGTAATGCAAATTGCAGTAAGCCGTGTCCGCTAGCTTTCACGCCTGCGAATGACGACTTGACTCAGACAATCGATGTAGATCCTCGTCAACTTTTACGCTTTATGAACTCGCCTGATGCAGCTCAAGATAGCTACGCTCGTCAAGTTTTTGGCTGTAAATCAGTACATGCTGAAGCAGTTGATCTTATTAACTGTCAGAAGCTGATTTTTCAGGAGAGTGCGAGCTTCATTGATGGTCTTGAGGAAGCTTCGTTCGAGAATCGCTATGGTGTTTATCTGTATACTGACTACAGACTGAACGCTACCATGAAGTACGACTTCGAGGCTTGCAGAGTCACTGATCCCACCACTCAACAAAACTACTACTTGATTCGAGATGCAGAGTGTGTAACAGCTGTTCAACCTAACATTGAACCTGAGTTGATTGCTCGGTTTAGACAGGTTGGTGCTAAAGCTCATTCTGCGATGGATTTGATCAATACGTACTACGAGGAGTGGATGCCTTCTTTAGGCATTGAAGGTAGACCTGATCTGTTCGGCGCTATTCTTTTGACGTACTGCTCTGTAACTGAGATACCTTGGCAGGGTGGTGTTATCAAGGGATGGTTGGACACGATGTGCATTGGCGATACTCGTACTGGCAAGTCGCAGATGGCTCAACGTTTTGTTAAGGTGTTGGGCATGGGCGGGTATATCAACGGTGAAAATGCTCGGCGTACAGGTGTCATTGGCGGTGTTCAACGATTCGGCGATAGCTGGGTTGTAACTTGGGGTGCAATACCGATGAATGATCGCGGTCTGTTGATGATTGATGAAGCTTCTGGCCTGGAGGTTGAGGACATCAAGGATCTTTCCTCAACAAGATCGAGCGGTGCTGTTACCCTCAACAAGATTGTTAAAGGTGAAGCCAGGGCTAGAACACGTCTGCTGTGGTTCAGCAACCCGCGCAATGGTCGCAACTTGTCTGACTTCTACTGGAAGGGTTTTGGAGCATTCCAAGAGTTTATTCCAGTTATGGAGGACCAGGCTCGATTCGATCTTGTGATTTCAGCTGCTCGTGAGGACGTTGATGTGCTGGGCGATTTCGACTACGATACTCCTGTGCAGGTTGGTCCATGGAGAGCATTATTCAGCTTAGCGTGGAGTATTGAGGCTGATGACATCAAGATTACATCAGAAGCTAAAGCAGAGGTTAGAGCTTGTGCTAAAGACTTGAATGCAAAGCTTGGTGGCGGCTCATTGATTGTAGGTGTTGCAGTGCATGAGAAGCTGCTCAGACTTGCATGTGCCTTTGCTATTGCGAGTGGCTCCTACGATCCTGTGACAGGCTGGTTGCAGGTTGATGCTCGATATGTTCGTTGGGCTGAGGAGTTCTTGGAGGTAACACTCAACAAATCTTCAATGGCATACGGCGATTACATTCGAGAGTTCAAGAGAGCTCAGGCTAAGCGTGCAGACAATATGCAGTTTATTCGCACACTGATTGCAGTTAATCCTGCTATCAAGGCTCTGTTGACTGCATCGAGCTTTAAGGGATTCCAGTTCCAGGAGATCTTAGGTATGAGTAAGGACGAGAGTTCTAAGATCATGTCTGACCTGATTACACGAGGCTTGTTGAGACCTGGACCTTCTGCAAGCTACATTCCGGATAAGCTGTTGATGGAAGTTGCAAAACAAATGGATCTATAACTGCTGGAGGTGTTGTAATGGATAAAGCAGTTGCTGAAAAGTGGTTGACTCGGTACCCTAAACTCGAGAACTTTATCGCTGCTGGCACTATTAGCCTTAAGGCAGCTAGAGAGATTCTGGATGTGGACAGATACTTTATGTACGATATCTACAAGGAGCTGTTGGCTGGTGGTGTAGTTACTGCTAGCGGCACAAACGCTTGGCGTGCTACAGCTGAGCTGAAAGAATACTTAAAGGAGCGAAAAGAGAATGCAAACGCAGAAAATTGACACGTATGTGCGCAACTCATTAGAGCAAGCACCTCGTCTGAAGCACCTGCTCGAGTTCGAAGATGCTAAGCTGCATCCTGGTATGGAGCCGAAACTACTCAACTTTGCCTGTCTGGGCTTAGCTGAGGAAGCTGGCGAGGTCGCGGGCCTTGCGACGCGTGAGCTGTGGAAGCAGATACCGCAGGATCCGGATCATTGGCTGGAAGAGCTGGGCGATGTGCTGTGGTATCTTACAGCTGCAGCAGCATGTCGAGGCTATACGTTGGAAGATCTGTACAACTACAATGTGAAGAAATTGGAGGATCGTTATGGTAAATGATAATGTAAATCATCCGAGTCACTACACCCGTGGCAAGATTGAAGTCATTCGCATCATGGAGGACCAGCTTACGCCTGAGGAGTATCGGGGGTATGCCAAGGGTCAGGTTCTTAAGTACATCACGCGTGAGCGTGGTAAGAATGGCCTCGAAGATCTAAAAAAAGCTCAGTGGTATCTCAATCGGCTGATCGCGTATCTGGATAAGCAGGAGGTCTCGAAATGATTGGTACTCGCGTAACACTGCTGAAAGCTCCAACCGATGAAGACTGGAAAGAGGTCAATCGTAGAGCTCGTACGACAGTGGGCTACACTGAGGGCGTAGTTCCTTCAACAGAATGGCGTCATGCTATCTTGAGAGCTCGGCATAGTCCTATTCGGTATATACGCTGGTCTTTCCTGATTGAGGATGTACCGTATTGGGTAGCTTGTGAGCTGCGCACGCATGTCCACGATATGCCGTATGTTGCGGACTTCGGTGTTTACATTCGGAGTCAGCGCAATGATCGACAGGACAAGTACGATCGAAATGCAGCAAGACAGGATGCCGCAGTCAACATGATCATTGATTGCAACGGTGAACAGATTCAGGTACTTGCAAACAAGCGTCTGTGCAACCAGGCTACAGCTGAAGCTCGAGCTGTAGTTAGAGATATGTGTGATGCAGTTGAGCGTGCTGAGAAAGCCTACATTGGGCTGCTTGTGCCTATGTGCGGCTACTGTGGCGGTATTTGCCATGAAATGAAGCCGTGTGGACGGCCGTGGAGGATTTACCATGATTAAGACATACCATGAAGCTCCTAAGAGCATTTTTCACCAGGTGCAAGAGTTGACAGATGGCGATTATGCTCTCGTACATCTGTTCGAAGAGGATCGGCAGTACTACGAGCTGTTCCAGGAGGCGTTGCGCAAAGGTCGTGACGTGATTCTGGACAACAGTGTATTCGAGCTGGGCAAAGCGTTCAAAGCAGATACGTTTGCATACTGGGTTTATGCCTTAAGACCCACCTGGTACATCGTACCTGATGTTCTGGAAGATGCAGATGCTACAATCGTCCGCTTCTTCGATTTTATTAAGCAATACCCCGATCTACCTGGTAAGCGAATTGGAGTTGTACAGGGTAAGAACTACGACGACTTTGTGTATTGCTATAAAGCTATTGCACCGTACTGCGACAAGATCGGTGTTAGCTTCGACTGCTCTTGGTACGAAGCTGGCTGCAAGGGTGCTACACGTTGGCTGAGACTCGCAGCAGGTCGGTTGAGAACGCTAATCGAGATGGATGAGCAGCGGGTAATCGATCGCACTAAGCCGCATCATCTGCTGGGTGTTGCTGTGCCTCAGGATTTAAGCTGCTATCATGCTCTACAGCAGGGTGGTGGATTTAGCTGGATTGATTCTGTGGATACCAGCAATCCGGTTGTGCATGGTCTTGCTGGTATTGAGTACGAGTCCTTTGGCTTGCAGGACAAGGAAACTCGAAAATTGTACACTATGATCAACGAAGATGTGTCGCTGGATCAATGGATGCATATCGAGCATAACATTAAAGCTTTTAGGAGGTTTTGTAATGGAACTGAATAAGACTTGGTACGTAATGTTCTCGCATACTGGTAAAGAGATCGAAGCTGTTTCAGAAAGACTTGGTCGTAAGCCGACTGTTATCTATACAAACAACTTCGAGTACAACGGATCATTACTGCCGAGAGTCTGGTTTGGGTCACACGGTAGTATTCTGGAGAGTAGTGTTGGAACGCTTCAACCTAATAGTGTGATGACGTTGCATGGCTACAATCGTATTCTGCCTAAGTGGTATGTGGAGTACCTGAAAGCGCATAACATTAAGTGCTACAACTTACATCCCGCACCTATTCAACTGTACAAAGATCTGAAGGGTAAGGATCCTCAGGAGAGACTCTTCAAAGGTATTCAAGATGGACAATATAAGTATATCGGTAATGTTATCCACGAGGTAGTTTCGGAGGTTGATTCTGGAGAAATCCTTGCCTGGGATCTGATGGGAGTTGACTGCAGTACTCCGATATGTAAGAGCGTTGAGTCTCTCAGTAAGTCTTTACACGACGCTGCTACATATCTTTGGGTAGAATTTTTGAGAGAGGTTTTGTCTAATGGATAGAATCATTCAACAGATTGCGCCTAACATGCCGGAAGACCGGCATGTTAAGGCTACTAGAGATGTTATGTCTTGGTATAAGATCGTATGGTCAACAAAGACATTGCTTGTACCTCCGACCAACATTTTGCGTACTAACATGATGCAGCTGGAGCACTTCTCGGAAGCTGTAAAGGCTTTTGAAGCTATGGACTTTACGAGTCCAAAGTACAAGTGGGAGGATAAGGATCTGGTACTGGATTCGGTCACTGGATTGCAGCCTCATACTCTTTGCGATGTGTTGAAGAAGCTTCCCGATCTCGCTCGGCAGCATGATGGCTGGCTTGCCTGCGATATCGAGACTCGTAGAGTTGAGTGGGAAGACAACATGCTGCTGTCTATTGGCTTTGCGTATGGACCTAGCCATTGCCTGGCTATTTACGACATTCCGATTGTCGGCGCTAAGACCACAATGCAGCCTAATCCCGAAGTCTGGGAAGCATTGCAGACAGTCTTCAGTCAACCTGACATCAAGTACATTTGGCACAATGGCAAGTTCGACTGTGGCAGACTTAAGTATCTGTGCAACTTGGATGCTCATGTTGATGAGGACACTATGCTTCAGCACTTTGCTTGCATCAACGAGAAGCAAGGTACTCATGGTCTGAAAGACCTTGGTCAACTTTACTTACAAGCTCCTGCCTGGGATGACGAGCTGGATCAGTTGAAACGCAACTGGTGTAAGCAACGCAGAGTCCCGCTGAAGGAGTTTATGTATGACTACATCCCAACAGAGACGTTGATCCCATACATGCAACGAGATTGCATCGCAACATATCGACTTCATCAATGCTTTAACGAGCTGATGAGACCGGGCTCTGACTTCATTTATCATCAGTTATGTAGAGCCTCTACAGCATATGGCGCTGTTGAACTTGCAGGTGCACGCATCGATCTGGACTATCTGGAAGAGCTGGAAGCTGAGCTGGATAAGCTGATCGTTGAGTCGAGAGCTCGTCTGGCCAAGGTTGCGGGTAAGTACTGGAATCCTTTGCTGTACGGTGCCGCAACTGGAGCAAAGGTAAAGCCAGATATGGAGTTCAGTCCGAAGTCTCCTAAGCAGCTGAAATGGATGCTGGGCGAGGTCATGGGCCATCCTGTACCAGGTACTGATGCAGAGACCATGCAACTGTTGATGGAAGAGGTTGAGTCTAAAGACGATGCCGATGCTAAGGAGTTCATGGAATCTATCTTAGCAGTACGAAAGTACAGCAAGTACCTCGACACCTATGTTGTCGGTATTCGAGACGTGCTGTGCAGGGATAGTCGAGTACGATGTACATTTAATCTGCATGGCACAGAGACAGGTCGATTGAGTAGCTCGAATCCGAATATGCAGAATATTCCTCGCAACAAGATGATCAAGAACTTGATCGTAGCATCGCCTGGAACATGCTTGCTTCAACTTGACTACAGCCAGTGCGAGCTTCGAGTGCTTGCGATGCTGAGTAAGGATCCAGCTCTGATTCAAATTTATCAGAGTGGTCAAGACCTGCATGATGCAGTCTGTGATATGATGTTTGGTGAAGGTTCGCATAAAGATAAGGAGTTGCGCAACCTAGCTAAGACGATCAACTTCGGAATTGCATATGGTCGTGGTGCTGGATCCATCGCAACTAAGTTTAAGAAGAGTATGCGTGAAGCTCAGAGTATCATTGACAAGTGGTTCGCTCCTATGCCTAAGGTGAAGGAGTACATTATGAATCGACGCAAGATGGCTACCAGAGGCGAGCCTTGCGTTACGATCTTTGGACGTGAGAGACATTTCGTGCTGACAGATTCTGAGCTCAATCATATCCAGAATGAATATATTAACACGCCAATTCAAGGTACAGCTTCCGACTTCGCAATGTTCTCGTTGATGAATATTTACGACTACTTGCAGCAGAACTGGAAGGGTCGAGCTCGAATTGTTGCGACAGTTCACGACTCAATTATTATCGAGGTTGAGGATAAGCCAGAGGCGCTGAAGACAATCGGCAACAAGTGTGTTGAGTTGATGGCAACTACACCGCTGCAGTACGTACCTGATTGCCCTGTACCGTTCGTAGCTGATGCAGAGATTGGCTATAAGTGGGGCGAGATGTATAAGCTGGACATGGAGACTGGCTTACCGAAGCCGAAGGAGTAATGCTGTGGAGGTTGTCTATATAGTAATGCTTGTCTGGATTTTTGAGATCTGGTTGGCTATGTGCGATTCCGGAGGTAAAATGTGAAGATATTACCGTACACAAATGACAAGTACATTAAAGTACTCGATCCGCCAGATCCAAGTATGCTGCTCGGTTGGAGACAACGTAAGGGCGAACCCTGGGTCATTGCAGAGAACAACCTTGTCAACCGAATCGTTTTAGGTATCTTCGACGATAAAGAGCTGCGTCGCACACCAGACAATCTTCAACAGCGAATGGACCAGCTTAACGCAGATCAATTGAAACCCTATCAGGTTGATGATGTGATGAGTATGCTTGCTTTACCCCATTGTCTCAATGCGAATCCCATGGGTTTAGGCAAGACAATAGAAGCAATCAAGCTTCTTCAACAAAGCGGAGCTCCCACGGCTCTCATTGTGACACCCAAGATTATAAGATACCAATGGCAAGACCAATTGAAGCGTTGGGCAAACATTGATGCTCACGTGTACGAAAATGGCTGCAAAGTGACTCCAGGATTCTGGATTGTTAACTACGACAAGCTGCGCAGCGAAGCTACGTTGTTGAAGTTCAGAGCATTTCAGTGGAGCTATCTAATTGTTGACGAGGCGCACAAGATAAAAAGTCGCTCCTCTCAACAGACTAAAGCAGTCAAGTCTATTCCAGCTCGACATAGAGTTGCGTTGACAGGTACGCCCATCTTACGTTATGTTGACGATCTGTGGAGCATTCTCAACTTTCTAGATCCGAGTTATGCCTGCAATAGCTATTATGCCTTTGTTGAGTACTTCTGCAAGATTCAACGTACACCGTGGGGAGATCGAATTGTAGGCTTGACTGATGATGCTCGGCATACAGCGGTACTGAATCAGCTGCTAGATCTTATATGTATTCGCAATAGTGCAGTTGAGGTTGCGCACGGTAAGACCCGCGAGGTTATCAAGCTACCGATGAGTAAGACGCAGCGAGAGCTTTACCGAAAGGAGAAACAGCTGCTGCTGGATGAGCTACCAGAGCAGCTGACTATACCGAATGGTGCTGTGCTTACACTTCGGTTGATGCAAACAACATCCTGGCCTGGTCTGTACTTAGGTACTGACGAACCCGGTCCGAAGTTTGAGTGGATCTTAGAGACTTGTCTCAACAATCCGAAAGAAAAGTTCGTAGTGTTCTCTGTGTTCGAAAAGACGATATCTGCATTAGTTGAGTACCTTACAGCTAATAAGGTTGAGGCAGTTAAGATTACTGGTCAACAATCTGCAGAGCAGAATGAGTTGAGTAAGCGCTGTTTTGTTGAACGGGGTGCTCAGGTGCTTGCAGGTACAATTGGTGCTATGGGTCAGGGCTACGATGGCTTACAGCAGGTTTGTAGATTGATGATCTTTATCGATCGAGATTGGTCGCCTGAGATTCTCAACCAAGCTGAAGACAGGTTGAGACGAATGGGTCAAGACAATCCAGTTACAATTTATTACTTAGAGTGCTCTGGCTCGTTTGATCAACATGTCGGTAGAATTAATCGTAATAAAGCAGAGGACATAAGGGAGGCTTTAGCTGATGATAGTAAAGAAATGTGATCGCTGTAAAAAGGAATTCGATTTAGGATATAAAATTGAGGTGCACGCAGGCGTGCCAAGTCCTTGTGCAAATGCATACCCTTTTATTTTATACGAGCATGAATATGATATATGCTCAGACTGCATAAGTGAAGTTACGAAGTTTTTACACCCTGAGGAGGTATGTGATGAGTAATCATTTAGACATACTGGCTTTTGACCCTGGAGAGAGCACTGGTTGGTGCGTTCGAAGTTGGGTTGTACACGGTAGTCAACCTGGAGCGTATGAGTACTTCGGCGGCACGTTGCCGAAAGATCATCGACGAGTCGCCAGTTTAATCTGCCAGTGGGCCCCGCAGATTGTAGTGCTCGAGCGGTTCAACCTCTATCCACAGATGGCAAAGTCGTTGGCGTGGAACAGCTTTTACCCATGTGAGGTAATCGGCGTGATCAGGTACATGTGTGCTGAAATGGGCATTCGGATAGTTGAGCAAGCACCGAGTGTGAAAAAGTACTTCGGTGGTTTCCAAGCTGACTGGGAGCAGGTAAAAGAGACGCCTGATTTTAAGTTGACTGAGCATGTTAAAGATGCTTATCAACACTTAAAATATTTTGAGCGTAATGGGTTGAAGAAATTTAGAGCATAAAGAAAGACCTGGGCTACTGCCCAGGTCCTCCTATCTAGTTAGTCGAGAAAGTACTTCTCAACCTTGAAGGGTTTTGCATCAGGGTCGTTGATGAAGTCACACGCCAAACTGAAGAAGAAGTTCTCATCGTTCTGCATGCCAACCATGCTTGCAGTGTTCATGTTGTCATTATAGACCATGTTCATTACAAGATACCAGTTGACGCAGTTCTCGGTGATGCCTTTAGACTTTAGTAGGTTGCGTACTTGCTCAAGAGACCAGCGTTGGCCATACGGAGACATGCTACGCACAATGCGTTCAGCCTGCTCCTTGGGAATTCGATACGCAAGCTTTTCAAGCTCGCAGATCAAAGCATCGTAGTACTCAGGATAGCGCTTACACAGTTGAGCCATTATCTCATCTGTTGCGGCCCACGCTTCCTCTGCAAAACCTTTGTCCATTGCTTTGGACACAAGCTCACGATACTTTCCCATGATCAGCTCTCCCGCGTAACCACGATGTTAGCATCCTGGATGTTGATGGTGTCAGCACCAATGTTGCGAACACTGATCGTGGAAGTCGAGCAGCACTGGTAGACACGAACCAGCACATCGGCGGAGATGTTGCCTGGGACAGCAACTGCAGCAGGTGTGTACAACATGGTGCTACCGGCAATCGGCTCGCCGTCTTGTGCAATCGCTACGCTAGTCTGCGCAACAGTACCGCCGGTCGGAATGCTGACATTGCCGTTGAAAGAGACTCTGTACACGCCAGGGCTCAGCAGAATAACTCTGCTGGAGCCTGCTTCGTGTCGAGTTGCGCAACCTGTTTTGATACGCGTGCTAGCAAACAGTACAGAGCCGTTCGCAGCTACGGACTGAACAGGAACATTCACAGCATCAATCATAGATCACGCCTCCTTACGCGCAGTTGCAACCGGTGTTGCAGCCGCAGCCAAAGCCGTTAACAGCAGTGTACGGGCTGCAGGTGATGTATGCAGGCTGCGGGAAGGGCCGCAGAGCACTGATCAGAGTTGCGTTCTGAGCCTGTTGCGACAGCTGGAAGTTAGCAGTCTGCAGTTCCTGGTCCTTCGCAGTAATCTTGTCACGAAGAGCCTGCATCGTGTTGCTGTTGATGAGAGCACGAGTCTGCTCACCTTCGTTATGAATCGCAGTAGTGATCTCGCAGGTGTTCTTGTAGTTCTCAGCACGAACAGAGTCGATGTTGCGATTGGTCTCGCAGCAGCAGTTCTGTTGAGCGAAGCGGTTCTCGGACAGCTGCTGACCGAGAGAGTTGAAGCCCTGCAGCATGGTCGTGTTCTGCGCGTAGAAGCCATCGCAGAGACCATTCTGAATGCCGCGTACGCCATTCTGCAGATCGTTGAAGTTGAAGTCCTGACACAGATCTGCCTTAGTCAGAGCGCCGTTGCCACCGAAGCCGGTACCGCCGAAGCCAAACATGAACAGGAACAGTACGACGATCCAGAACCAGCCACCCTGGCCGCTGAAGCCATCGTCATCGTGGTCGGTTGCTGCACGAATGTCAGACAGAGAATAGTTATCCATATTCAATCTCCTTTATAAAAATTTATCACACTCGCATTGCGCACTACGAGTTATGATCACTTGAGAAGGCCCTGGACTTGACGAGCCATGTTCATAGCTTGCTGCAGCTGTTCGTTGGAACGGAGACCTTGCTGCATCATTCGCATGACTTGCTGCTTAGGATTGCCTCTGAAAGTGTTCTTAAATTGCTGCAACTGTTGCAGCATTTGAGGAGAGATAGCACTGTTGTTACTTCGCATTACGGGCTGCTGCATTTGGTTGAGTATGCTGTTCGCCATTGTTCAATACCCCCAGTTTTTGAATTAAGAAATCCAGTTTGTTGTTGAGACCATCGAACTGCTCACGAGTGACGAAGTCGGCAGCAGTGAGAGGTCTTTCATTCTCAACTTGTTCAAACTTGTAGCTGTTGATAGTATACTTACCCATACCATCCACAGCCTTGATGTAGAACACATCCTTGGTATTGTCCATCAACAGCTCGGAGCTGTTGTACATCACAGGGTAAGCTTTCGCTTCCTCGAATCCGTTGACTGAAATAATCATCCGGCTCAACCTCCTCAGAATAATCGAAAAGAGTGAGTTCGTCAATAGGCACGACATCTCACCCCTTTCTTTAATTATATTATAATATAGAAAAAGCGGTGTAACCCTTGAGTTACACCGCAGTAATCCTTAAAGTATCCTTAAAATTTTATCTTTGATGGATCTTATTCGACCCTCAATTGTGCTGAGACTGTAGTACTTATCATGGCGAACGCTCATCTCTTGCGAGATCTTAACGATGCTGAAGCCTCGAGACCTCATTCGAAAGATCTCAATTTCCTCGTCCGTAAATCCTGCCTCCTGCTCGTAGAACTCTCGCTCTCGGGTGCTGAATTGCAGGTTGCACTTAGCGCCTTTTTCTGATAGCCGTTCCTTTAGATCTTCCATTCTTTTTAGTCCTCGATCTGGTTCGAGTCTGCGTGATTCGTGCCATAACTCTTAATTACCTCCTCAATCTCATCAGCTGTGAGATCAGTTGCAACAACGTTGCCTTGACTATCTACAAGTGTGTAGACACCTGTAGCAGTGGTTGTGGTAGTACTACCGAAGTCGTACTGGTTCAGGTACAGCAGAAATCCTGCAACTACTACGAGTACAGCAGCAACTACACCGCAAATGACCTTTATTAAACCTCGAATGACTACGTCTTTCCGAATGTTCTCTGCTTTCAACTCAGAGAGTAAGCCAGTTACGATGAAGTCTTGATCCATCTCACATACCTCTGGTTCGAGGAGCTGCTGTAATGAGCTTAGTTTGCAGATCGTTGCGCTGTTGAATGCGCTGATCGGAAGGCAGGTCATTCCACTGCTGACCAATTTCTCTGAAGTTGATACTAGTAGGGAAGCCCTTGTAGTGATCACGCATGACAGCAAGGTTGACCATGAAGTGCGTCAGAGCTACAGCAGGCGTGCAGCCTTGTTTGATAGCGTAGTTACGGATAACCTGCTCGTAACTCATAAGGTTGGGAATCATCATTAAGCTCCTTTCTCTTGTTTGCTGTGTGGTAATTTATTTACCTCCAGCATCAAGTTGTCCAGATAACCATTGCCACCGAGCGCTGTGTGATACACTTCGTGCATCTTGATCAGATCCTCGTATTCATCGCGAGTAACGTAGCCTCGTTCAACAAAATGGTTGCCGAGATACTTGATCCGGTCATAGAGCAGAATGCGAACACCAGCCTCGATACCGTTGTCCTTCTTCTGGCGTGCGGACAGCAAGGTGAACACGCCAGAGATGACAGCTGCAAGCGCGCTGCTACTAAGAGCAGCAATTAAAATGTCCATGTCACTTCTCCTCCGTTGAAAATACAGCGATGTTGCCCTGGTTACTGATCTTGAGATTCAGCGCTGCAGCAAGATCTCGAGCGTTGATGTAGTTGGAGCCGTCCTTGAGAATTCTCTTGACAGCTACTTCCTTACCATCAACAATGATCTTAGAAGTCTCGACCACCTCGTCCACCTCCTTCAACAGTTTTTTGAAGTCAGCCCATTTCTTCTCGTCGATCAGAGGCTCAGGGCATCTCTTCTTACTAACGTCGTAGTGCCGTACAGCGTACTTGACGTTAGGCAGCTTCTTCAACAGCATCTGATACAAACGTGCTGCATTCTCCATAGTCTTCTGGGGAATGTAGTACTTGCCAGATGCATCAGTATGGCTGACCATTTCGATACTGACAGAGTTGTAGTTGTTGACGAACTTGCCACACGTGCCTCCCCAGCCGTCTCCAACAGACCAGGCGACCGTGTCCAAAGGCACGCTTTCGTACACAACGCTGTTTTCGTCAACACAGTAGTGAGCTGAGGCAGCTCGGCCATCGCTACCGTTTGCGAAGTATCGAGCAACAGCTTTAGCGGTACCTGATGTGCCGGTATTAGCTGTGTAGTGAAACACGATAGCTTCGATAGCAGTCAAAGGACGTTTGCCGCCGTGTCGACTTGCTTTGATGGTGTTGTTGATGCTTAATTTCATTCGTCCTCACCTTTCTTAGCAATGATGTCCTGCACTTTCTGACTTTGAGTACCAAAGTAGAAAGCGATAACGACAGTGTAGACGACCATGAACTCCTGCGTGATCTGCTTCGTAATTGCCAGATAAGCAAATACAGCAGTCAGCACAATCGTAACAATGGACTTAACACTGCACAGGGTTGCGAGTCTCTTTTTCAGATAGTCATTCATTGTTTTGATCTCCTTTCTTTGCAAAAACTTTTTTTACCATACCGAGTAGCAACTCGCCTCCGAATGCAGCAGCTATAAATGTAGCTTCTGTTGACCAGTCTAAGGCTTGTAGCAGCTCGATCATAGTTTGGTTGAGAATAGCTTGTATGTAGGCACCTACAAATACTAGCAACTTTGTACCTACAATAACATAGCCTGTCAACTGCAGTGCCTGAATACACTGTACAACAATGAGACGCATCATCTCATTTTTGTTCCAACGTTCTTTATACTTAAGCATTGGCCATTCTAATGTACGTGCCTGTATCATCTGAGTAGTTGATATTAGGCAAAGTAGTATCACCTAGTACTGCATACAAATCCGGGTAGGCTGTCTGTGAGAAAGTCGAGCCGTCGCATAAATGCCAAGGAGCAGCCAGCACTCGAACTGTAATTAAAATGTCTCCTACTTCCTTCGCTTCTATCAGTTTTTGAAATGCGTCATTAACTGTTGCATCTGTAGGTTTTCCAGAAGCTGGCCATATTGTTTGCTCAGTCTCAGCCGAAAGCAGGGTCTCTCGATTGAGAGGAGTACCTTCCTCAAGCGGCTCGTCTTCTAATTTTAGCCATATGTCACGTAATATAACCTTGTAGGCATTGTAGCCTACATATCGAACAGCACCGTTAGCTAGATCTGTGCTACCTACTCTATCCTGCATATTTACTCCTCCAACGCTTTAATATACGCGTGACTACGACTATCGGGCGTAATAGTTGGAACAGCTTTTGCTGAGTTATTATAGTTTCTAACAAAAATAGAGGCTGTTTGACTGTTAGAATCGAACTGGGGTGCAGTTATTGCTAAAGCATCTGAGTTAAGTTGAACGATGTAACTACCTTGGTCCTTATATACTTTATCGGCTGGATCAGAAATACTGCAGGTATAGTCATGCGTAGTACGACTGTTTTGCTCTTCCAGAGTTGCCTGGAATATAAGTAAGCCATTAACAAACGTCCAGCCATTCCATGGCTCTAAGTAGTCGTAGCCATAAAGGCTGGGTGACACGTTGTTTTGAATCTGGGACGGTCCAGCAGTCCAGGTTGCACCCTTATCTGTTGAGTATGCGTAGTATAGGCGACCATTACCCCATACTACTATAATGGTATTGGTAGCAGCGCATACGAATGGTATGAATCCATGGCTGGCTGCATCTTCAGACAGTATAGACGTTGGAATTTCTCCAACCAAAGTAGCCGTATCGGAGTAGCCAGGTTGATTGTTCGTATAGGCTTTTCGGCCAACCATAATTAGAAATTGATCCGAGTTGAAGTTATAGTCTATCCCGTCGCAGGCTCCGGCGTAGGTATTTGTCATACCATGATTTGTTACAGTACGACCGCTTCCAGTAGTAAAATACTTGTACGTAGAATTACTTACCCATGGATTAGCGCCGTATGCAATTTCGGCAAAGCAGACACTGCCATTTGGTCTCTCCCAGCTATTGTACCAATAACCTCGATTATATACAAATTCGGTGGAGCCAATAGTGAGAGTTATAAGTTTTGTAAGTGTTGTCAGTGCGGTATCGAGTTTGTAGATGTACGAGTAGCTTGAGCGACTCGTATGGTTAATCCACTGAAGATACAGATAGTACACATTATCTGCGGAGCTATAGCAAATATTGAGCACGTCTAGAGCTGTGCCTGCGGTGTAGTCAGGCATTTCATAGTGAATAATGTGTTGAGTCCATGTGTGCGTATCTTTGGACGTGTAGACATACCAGCGGTCGTCTGTACTTGTGTTGAAGCACATCCACTGACCATTGACATATCTTAATCTAGAAGTCTCACGATCGACTCCAGTTACGGTTTGATTAGTCCAATCGCTAGGTGCTGCAGTTGAGCGCAATAAATTAAAAAGCTCAGGATAGTCTTCTCGTGTAATTTTCTGACCATCACAAAGTAACCAGGCATTGGACGGTTTAGCGCGAGCAGTTACTAACACGTCTCCAATACTGAATATTCCTTTTCGTAACTCGGCAAGAGCCTGACTAACGGTAGGATCACTAGGTCTGGTCGCAGGATCAGGCCATATTTTACGTGCAGTATTATCTGATAAGAGATTGATCTTGTTGAGCGGCGTGCCTTCGACGGTAGGCGCGTCTTCACGCTTCATGTATTCGTAATGGTCTAGACTTCCGTCAGCATTATAAATGCCGTATCGGATCGCTCCATTGGAAAGGACTTTTGTCGGTTGACGATCTTTCATAAGAGACCTCCTGCTGCACAGATTGTTGCGCCTGTATATCGGTAAGCTACTTGCATTGAAGTAATTTGCTGATCGCAAATTTGCAGAATCCTTTCAATATTGTTAGCATCCTCGAAGCTAAGATATTGAATGCTAGGAGCGCTCGCAGTATCTTCTGGATATGCGATAGCGTTGCGAATTTGTTGAATCTGATGCTGGTATATCTGCATTTGAGTCAGTGTTGGCTCATCCCAGTCAGCCCAATCAGTTTTTGCATTAAATTGAATGTCGATACCGCATACTATATTCAGTTGATCTCGAAGCCAGTTGAGCACTCGTCCGACCCTATTTAAGTCGGAGCAGTTGTAAGTACCCTTTAGATCGCTACTCCACTCTGCTTTCTCGGCTGCAGTCATCAGTTCATACGACAGAGATTGCAAGTATTGAGCACGACGCACATCAGCGTTTGTGCGATCAGTAATTAGGACCTCATTCACTCAACTCACCTCGATTTCTAACTATAATCGTACCGTCAAAACCTCCGTTGAAGCTCAACTTTGCGTCAGTAATATCCCCGGAGAATTTACCGTAGGTTGACTGGACATCCACGGTATCTAGGGGCTGCAACTCAGGGTAGCCTAAGTACGGAATTACTGTTTCAGTACGCTTCTGATAATACTGTAATGTAGCATCTGCAACACGACGCAGAGTAGCCATTTCAGTAATCAATGGATTGTCTACTGAAACTTCTAAACCATCAACTACATCTGCATTAGAGTACGTTTGAATCCAGGTCTTAGACTCCTCAACTACAGTACCTACAATCGTAATGTCGACATCTGTTTCAGTATTTGGAGCTGTAACATCGAGTACCGCTGCTCTAGCATAGAATGTAGCTGAGTTGAGAGTGGCGCCAGAGATGTTAGACACGGAAGGATTAACTGCAATGACGTCTGAATCGTATACAATCTGCAGTACGTTGCGACCAGACAACTTTCCATCGAAGGAGTAAATCTTCTCCGGACTGCTTTTTGTTGAGAAGGTGTACAAACTGACCTGAACGCTCTTCAACCTATCAGAGATTTGGAATGATGGGTCACCAAGCTGTTGATTCTCTGTAATAGTATAGCCACTGGTAGACACGCCAGATTTGATGCACACATAATCATTCTGATTATCGATAGTCAGCATACATCCAGCAGCATTTGCAAGAAGTTGAAGAACGGTATTTTCAGCTGCAACAGGCAACGGGGCTCGAGTGTACAGCGTTGACAGTATGGGATCCAGATCCCAGGGAATCTCATTCGCACCCTCTTTGGTGATTGTGCTGCGCTCGAGCATGTACTGCGCAACTGTTGCGAAGGTTGCGGGAGTCCCCGTGTACTGTCCATAAATGTACTTATTGGTCATAAACGCCAGGCGGCTACCAGTCGACATCTTAAACGTCTGAGCATCGGCTGGAATTGACCAGCTATTCAGCCACAACGGCCACTCTTTTAACCACTCAACCGTACCGTACGAGGTCTCAAAGCCCCACTGCGCTCGCACCTGTTGACGACGAGCCAGATATACCGAAACACCTTCTTGAATACGAGGATCAAACTCGCGATCGTAGTTGGAGATTTCCAGATCTAGCTGGCTTGTTGGCAACTGGTTGCTCAACAGATGCGTGCTTGCGCCATATGTTGCGGATTGAACTCGATCATTATCGAATTGAATCAACCTACCAAGTACAATGTACTCAATACGAGCTCGCCAGTTTGGCTTACTCCAGGCTCTGAAAGTCAGCCGAATCGCATGCACGCCAGTCATTTCAACGGCATAGTATTCGTCTGGTTTCTTAGCAGACTTAACCGTACGTGTCTGAATAACCTGGTTATTAGCATCAAGACCTTCGAACGTGAAGTCTGTTGCCCACGAATTGGTTTGCGTATCCCACTGGATGTAGAAGCCAATCAGATCGTAAGCTTGCGAAAAGCTGAACAGGAATACAATTGGATTGCTGGTTGACACAACGTCGTCAGACCACCAGCCCATTCTGTTATTAGCTGGATTCTGGTCGTCAATTAAGGTCATGTTACCGCCAAGCAGCCAGCGATTATGCTCAAGCGAGGCTGTAGGCTCGTAGGGAACGTTGTTGGATCCAAGAACATTGGAAGCTTGAGTCCACTTATCCGTATCGGTTGAGGATACTGTAGTATTCTCAACAATATCGGGAGGAACAATGTCCAGCTGGATCCTTAGATATCCTGGATACCGAAACTGAGCTTGAATAGCATCTTTCCAGGTCTTAGAAACCAGAATGCTCATTACGCGCCCTCCCCAGTGTCAACTACATTAGCAGCACACTCAACATAGGCAGTTGGAATACCTTGAGCATCGACGTCGAAAGGCTTGTCTGTACGATCGCCAATGTAGAACTTACGAGAGATTTTGGTACCGGTTACTCGACTGTAGTACGTGAATAAGAAGAAGAAATTCTGATCCCAAAAACGAACCATCTTTTCCCAGTCTTCTTTAGGTAGATAGTTCCAACGCATCTCAGTCTTGTCCTGGTCACGCCCAATCTTCTGCGCAACTACTACTGCATTAGCATTTCTACCTGAGTTAACCAGAGTTTCAATTAGGTTGACACCAGAATCCTTATCTGGATTTGGAATCTCGATGACAGTCCCTCCGTCGAGGGACTGCATCGTAAACATTGTTGAAGGTCTAGCCATTAGGTACCTCCTAAGGTTACAGGTTGCTTACCTACAAGAATCTTGCCACGCTTAGATGCCTTGTAGGTGTAGGCATCGAACTGCTCCTGGCCAATGTACACATTAACTTGAGGTGTTTCAGAACCTTGATTTGCAGCAATCTGTGCAAACTTGTTGAGCATTTGATCCATCTGAGGGCTATTGCCTAATGGAATAACTGCCTCATTATATTTGCCTTCACCGATTAGTGACATGGTAGGTCTCGTGACAACGCCGCCAGTCGCAAAAGCGGTCGCACTACCAAATCCGCCACGATTAGTGTGTAAATCAGAGCGCCGAGCTGCAGTAAGCGAATCTGTTGAACCCGCCAGACCGCCGGTTAGAGTATACACAACTCGATCCCACAGCGACGAGAAGAAGCTCGAAATGAAGGTACTAAGCACGGTCCACCGAAGCTGCCACTTCAACTTAAATGCTTCTACCAGCAGATCAACGAGCGTCAACATTATCTGACCCCAATCGAGTCCGGACAAGAAATCTTGAATGCTCTTAAAAATACTTTTCCAGTCTGCAGTTACGAAGAAGTTAACTGCTGCATCTAAGAATCCTTTGATCGTATCTCCAAGAGTTTTACCGAATTCAGACCAGTCGATAGTGCTAAAGAATTGATTGACATAGTATGCAATGTCTGAGCCAATCTTAGCCCATTCAATTTGCGAAATGAACTCATGCACGTGTTGAACCATGGTATTGACGATGGTGCCAATTGCTTTGATAGCTTCGCCCCAGTCAATGCCCTTCAAGAATGCTACAACGGCTTTAGCAATCTGACCAACGAACGAGCATACTAGCGTAGTAGCCTTCTGCCAATCAACTCTGCTGATAGTTTTTGTAATTAGGACACCCAGATTCCAAGCAAACTCAGACCAGTTGAGACCGTCGACAAATTTCTGAGCCTCAGTAACAGTGTTGTTAATGAAGCTAACAATCTCATTTTCAACGGCAGGCCAGTTAATACGGCTAACGAAAGTTAGAAGTGCTGTGTTAATACCGCTTAGACCTGCAAATAGAGTTGAGGAAACGTTAGACCATGGAATGTTGCCAAACAAGCCAGCAATGTAGTCATACAAAGCGTTTCCAACTTCAGCCCACGGGAAGGTGTTGACTGCAGTAAAGACGGTGTATAGAGCATTGGTCCACAAATTACCAATAGTTGCACCAATCTTGCCCCAGTCTAAAGTTGAGACGAAACCCCGAATACCATCCATGACATTCGTAATGGTCTTCTGAATCTTAGCCATGAACTTTTCAGGCTGCGTATTGTCGAACGCCCACTGGATGCCTTTATTGATTAAGTTCGCAATCTCAGATCCAAAGCCCTTGAAGTCTGCTTTCTTCCAAAGGTTGACTAGACGCTGCATAAAGCCATCAGTCGACATTTGGATCTTGCTGCCATCCCAGGTGAGTCCAAATACCTCAAGAATAGCATCACGCACCTGATTGGCTTTCATTCTAACCTCGTCGAACGAGGCAGACAAGCGTTCAATCTCAGCCAGAAGTCTAGGATCCATTTCGGCTCCGGTAATACCACCAGAGCCACTGGACGACTTGGATGCTTTTTCTTGCAGAATGTTTAACTCGTCGAATGGTGCAAGTAAGCTGTCGATGTCTTTCTTAGCACTAGCAGCAGCATCGCCAACACCTTCAATAGCATCAGCTTCGTCATCTGCAGCACTAGCTCCACCGGCGAGCGAGGTGTTGAACGATTCGAGGTCTAACCCAACCAGCGTGCCGATGAAAGTGAGGATTACTCGAATGGCCATCACAATGCCGTTGAGCAACGGCAGTACTTTTTGAAGCACTGGAATAAAGAAGTTGCCAATAGCTCGAGCCAATTGAGAGATCTGTTCTTTGAAGACACGAATCTGGTTAGCAGGAGATTCGATGGTATTACCGAAGTCATTCATTGCGTTCTCGGCCTGACGCATCATTGTAACGTAGCGCAAGCCTTGCATTGTAGCTTCGTTCATCTGCGCGGTATTCTCTTGAATACCTAAAGATAGAGCCGTCTGTTTTAGCGTAACAGCCCGAATGTCCATACCGTACTTACGGACTGCACGAGACATACCTTGCATACCGGATGCCAGGTTGTTCTGCACAGTCTCGATATCGACGTTGAACAAGGAAGAGATATCATTTGCAGCTTTAGTGAGTCCCATGGACATGGTCTCAGCTGCTTTAGTGTTGGTGCCGATAGCATCTGACATCTGGTAAAAATAGCCAACACTTGCAAGAATACTACTAGGATCCATCCCGTAGAACTCCTGCATAGCATCGACAAACTTCTGACCAGCTTTAGCGCTGTTGCTAAGAGCTACCTGAAACAGGTTTAAGTTTTCAGAAAAATCGATGCTCTGTTTGATAGCTTCTGCTAAGCTAACACCAATGCCAGCACCAACAATGTCCTTGAAAGCACTAGCTACAGCCCCTGCTGCTGTTGACAAAGCTCCAAAACCTGTTGTTAAGTTTGCAACAAGTTGAGTAGCCTTTCGAGCTAGAGTCAAGAACGCGTTCAAACCGTCAACTACTGCATCAACTACTCTCAGAATAATAGTGAGCAGTTTATTGAGCTGGTCAATGTTCCATTGAATAAACTTTTTCCAAGCATTGTCAATCTTTTTGTACAGATTGATCAGCTGCTTGATCGCGTTGATAATGCCTCTAATGATAGCAAGTATTTGACTTAGGTCTGCGAGTTCCGGTGCTCCAGTTAACGCGCCAATCGCCTCGCCAGGGCCACTGCCAATAGCTTCGGTTGGGACGTTGACATTTCCGCCTCCGCCTCCGCTACCTCCAGTAGCTACCGTAGGACCCTGAGCACTGTTACCAGTAACTACTGGTAGTGCTCGTGAAGTGTCGTCTGCTGCTTGTTGAACACGCCTGAAAGCTGCTGCAACCTGACGCATAGCTGAAGCCATCGCGCTGACCTGGTACGTGGTCTGCTCATTGACGTCGTTGAAATCAATGTACACAGTGCATAAACTTCTAACAGCTTTCTGCAATTCTTTAGCAGCGTCTACGGCTTGCTCCGTTGCTGCGCCAGTCTGAGTCATTGAAGTAAGACTGTCTTTCAGCTTATTAGCTTCAGATACAAGCTGGCTGATTCGCTGCTTCAAGTGGTCCAAGCCCGAAGTATCTGGCTCAATTGATTGCTCAGACATAGCTTCCATCTGGTACTGAGCACGTTCCAGCACTTTGATTGCTCGATCTGTAGCCCGTTGAAGATCCTCAGTGCTACCTGTATACTCGTATCTTACCTCTTCAAAATCAGTTGCCAACACTTCCACCTCCATTCTGTTTAAATCGAGCTTCTCTACGAAGGAACTCCTCAACGTCTACTTCAGCAACATGTTGCTGAACTCTGCCCTGAGGTTGATCCATCTTGTTGATAATGCTCTGCAGAGATTTGGGATGAGTTGCGCGAGAGTAGTATCCAGCCCAGTAGCCCTGTTGAACGGCTATCTTCTGCTGATCTAGCAATCTAGCCGAATAGCCGTCAACACAGGCGTTGAACTGATCTAAGCTCATATCTAATGTTTGCTCAGGCAATAGACCAGCTCTAAAACCTAAGCTAAACAGATTGTTCCATGTTACTGTTGAGCAGTCGCTTCCTGCTCCGGCTGAGGGTTTGCATTCTCAACCTCGTCATCTTTGATACCCATGATGCCTTGAATGACGGCCTTCAGCTGAAGCATCATCTGCTTCACATTGTAGTGATCGAGATACTCTTCCAGGAACTGCTGTCTTGTGTACTGCGCGCGTGCAATAGGATTAGCGCACCAAAAGGCTTCATACAGAATGCCGACTTGATCCTCCAGAGTCATGTCGCCAATGTTGGCGAACACTTCAGAGTACGGCCTATGGTTGTTCTGGCCCTGCACACGATATGCAACACGCAATGTAGTAGCCAGATCATAAGTCTCACCGCCCAGGACAACAGATGTATACTTTTCCATGATATCCTCCAAATGTAATTTTGTAGTTTTGTTGAGAGGGCGCAACCTCTATGAAGTTGCGCCCTGCTGAATCGATTAGCCGCCACCGCCCTCTGCAGGCAGTGTCAGAGTGGTTGCACCGGAGCCAGAGATCTCAGACGTCAGAGAAATCTTATCGTCCGGAGCAGCGCTGATGTCGAAGCTGGCTACGTAGCCCGTACCTTCGAAGTACGTGGTATCGTCCAGGTAGATGCCAATCGTCAACGGGTCACCGCTTTCGAATGCATCGTAGAACTGCTTCTGCGTACCACCAGCAGCCAGAGCTACAGTGCCGTCGATAGATGCAGACCAGTCCTTGACAGCAGGCACCTTTTCCTTGTACTTCATACCGAACGCGAGAATCTCGATAATTTCCTTATCCAGATTCAGATCCACGCCGGAGATGTAAGCCAAGGTCTTCGCTGTCTGACCGGTACCAACCTTAACACTCGCGGTTAAGCCGGTAAAAGGCTTTTCAGTCGCAGGCATTCAAATCACTCCTTTATAGTGGTGTTAAAAGTTACTTGGAACTCGTGTAGCTTTTCAGGACTCCGACCCAAGTACATCGGAGTACTAACCAGAAGAACACTCAACAGCTTATCGTCGTGGTATCGATGCAAGATCTCTTTTGCTTCCGTAGCCCACTGTTGACCAGTTTCGTAAGAGGTGTGACGAATCACAATCTTGACAATCGGTCGCAACATTGAGTTGTTGTGCTGACTACCAAAGAATTCGGTACTCACCGCCCCGTCGTACTCCATAACACCAACAATTGTGGTGCTTGTTGCGGGGAGATCTCCAATTACCTTAGGCCAATCACTTGGCAGTAGATCGTAGATATACTCTGCAATCATTTAGGCTTCTTCAACCTCCTTCTAATACGACGTTTCATGCTGTACACTTCCTGCTTAAAGGGATCGCTAATGTAGTGCGCTTTGCCCTTGATAGGATGGTTGAACGTTGTGTTCTCATGTTGAATACCTGCATAATCGTAACCTGTCTCAGACTTTGCACTCGCACCAGCACGGATTCCTTGATGGCCTTTTGTATGCGTAGCATTCACATAGATCGAACGTTCCAGCTGTCCTGTCTTATAAGGAGCTTGAGCAACCGCTTTTGCTTTTATTGCAGCAGCTGTCCTGTCCAGCTCTTCATTGGGCACAGTTTCAAGCGTATTTAAAAACTTTTTCAAGTTTCCGATCGCTCGTTGCACACTAGCAGTGCTTGTTGCTGATCTGCCTTTAGACATAGCTCTCGTAGCCCTCTGTACGACCAAGCTGATTAGTGTACTCTTCAACCTCTAAGATAGCTTTACCGTCGAAACGGTCATCAGCATTCACTTCGACGCTTTCGTCAGTAAAGTATCTTGTTGAACTGCGAAGCACAGCACCGGTATTGGTTTGCACATCCCGAATAACTCTCTCACGACGACATTTAAGTTGACGAGGGGATTCATAGATCACTTCGCCGAACTTATCCAGCTGAACATTTCCTCTACTGTCTCTCTTAGCACGCTCAAATGTGCAAGTCTGCTTCAGAAATTTCGTCATTCGACTCATACTGGCCTCCTTGCAATTCGATAACCACCTGACATGAACGGTTGAAGGAGTCGTGCTGCCTTCGCAGATACAATACCATACGAAGTAGTGGATCCCCGTCCCCAGGCACCAGAACTTGTCCTTTCAGACAAATTACCAATGCTGTACGACTCTACTCCCCACTGCCAAAGCTTTTCATAGAATGCGGCATCTTCTGAGGTTGAATCATCAGACAGCGCAATGGCGTTTTCAACCTGAGCAGCTTTGACACTGTTAGGCACTTCCGTGTTCGGACATCTTGGAAATGCAGTCTGTTGATCTGGTTGAGACTTGTGCCCTGAGAAGGGCAAAGCTTCGATTGATTCAAAGGATCGTTGCAGCAGCACTTCCTTATCCTCATCACTCAACCCCTCCCAGGCAAACCGCAAGTCATCGGTTGAAAGGAAGTGCGTCGCAACGTACTCGTCTGCGTACGTAACGTCTACGTAGCCAATGTTCGCCACGCGCACTCACCTCCTTAGCCGTTGGACACGATCTGTGCAATCGGGATCAGCTTCGGATCGACGACGACCTTCCACTGAGCAGCCGTGCCCAGCTGAGTATCGGACGGAGACGAGCAGACCGAACCAGACACAGTCGGCAGTGTGTAGGTGAAACCGTTCGGATGCAGCGTCTCACGCAGTCTGGTTGCCAGGACGTTGTAGCCACCAGCAGTCAGCACGGTGCGATCGACTTCAACGGGCGTGTCAACAGGAGCTTCCGCGAACTGGATTGCGCCAGCACCGAACAGGTACGTGGTGTAGTCCTTCGCAGCAGTATCCTTAGCATTCGTCGTAACAGGAACACCATCGTCAACAATGACAGTCATACCATTGTAGTCCGCGATGTTGACAGTTCTCTGAATGCCGGCGGCATCGGTGTACTTCCGGAACTCCAGCAGCTGCTTCTTCGCAAGGTTGAGAGCAACCTTGGAGTGCATGATCGCCAGAGAGAAGATACCAGCATTGTCGCCAACGGCCTTCTGGATCGCTTCGGCAGCAGACGCTTCGCTGAGCATGTTACCTTCGCCAGCGGCACCACTCGTGCCGGCAAACACGATGCTGGTCTTGTGGTTCTGCCACGCATCCCAGTAGTCGCTCTCGTCATCAGTAATGGCAAAAATGCCCTTCATGATGCCGATCAGACGATTCTGGCGCTGCTTGTTCCAGTATCTCGCGACCTGCGCAGAAATCTGCTGCATCGGATTGGCACCCGAGTTGAAGTCACGAATGAAGTCCTTATCACGCCAGGCGTGCATACGGCCATAGACAACACCAGTCTGAGAGCTGCCGGTCGGATCCGAAACAGTCATATCAGTATTGCCGTCGTAGTTATCGGCCGTGCCGCCGATCACATTGTAGAACGGAATCGTGTACAGGTTGGAACCGTTCGCAATCATGCGAGCGATTTCACCGTTGCGCTGAACCGCACCGCTATCGATCATAGCAGTACGGGTGGGGTCCTGGGCTGCCTGCCAGTTCATCAGGAAGATTTCCTCATCGAACGGGTAACCGAGAAAAGTACCAGGCATTAAACTCACTCACCTTTCATAAATTTTTTGAAGATTTCAGGGTTAGCTTGCTTGAAAGCGATCTGCTGCGCAACGTCCAGCTTCAGGAACGCATCGCGCGTCGTCACACCTTCAAATTGAGTACCGCCGTCCTTACCCGTACCAGCAGGAGGAGTGGTTTGGTTGAACAGATAAGCCTTATCGGTCTTAAGCTGTGCTAGCATCTCGTCCATACCAGTAATCTTGTCGTGCTCATCCATCTTGATCTTAGCCTTATCCAGTACATTAGAAGACCAAACCATCTCAGGATCTACGACACCGGCTTCACGCAGCTTTAACAGTGCTGCATACTGAATCATGGCTCCGCGAATAGCTTCAGCAGCCTGGTTCTTATACTTCTGCTCTAAAGCAGCAGTATCGATCGGATTGCTAGGCGGTACATCAGGCTCCTCAGGATCAGCTTTGGGGGTCTTAGGCGTGCTGCCAGGCTCGCCACCTAAGCCAGCAAGCTGATCCCTCAGAGTGTTACGCTGTGCAATGACCTTGTTCAATCTAGTCCTAGGCACCAGATCGAAATCGAAATCGTCACCCAAAGCATCAGTCACCTGAGCATACATTTCCGGAGTCAAATTTTTCTTCAATGAATCAAGAAACGACATTGAAATTCCTCCCGTTTAACGCCCGTCGGCTCAATATTAGAAACTCTTAGAGAGTTATCTACGTTAAAGGTTGGATGTATCCAGCATCCCGCAGCTCTTCATAGCTCATAAATTCAGAATTCAAAAACAGATTTTGCATTCTAGCTGTAGCGGTTTTCGATTCTACAGGCTCAAACTTAAACTTACTACGTTCAATTTCCTCATGCAGCTTGGACGTCAGTGCCACAAGTTCTTCAAAAGGCATTTGTCGATTCATGACTCGCAGCAGTGTGTCACGCCACTCACCTCGAGCACAAAAGCAGTTACTTAAGCTTAGACCATTAGCATACGAGCAGAGCATCTGACCATAGCATAACATATATACGACACGCTTAACAGCAATTCTGTAGTACACGTCAAGCTTACTCTCGATGTTCAAAAAATGAGCTCGTAAGGTGCGATAGAATACGTCTCGATTCTCCGCCAAAATCTCATCACGATGCAACTGGATCCAGCTCGTTGCTTCGCCGACGGATAAAAATGTCTCCGGGTACAGAAACTGGTAAATATGTGAGTAGCCGTTGTCCACGCCCGTCAACGTACTCACAAACTGATCAGCTGGCCAATAAATAACGTTATAGCCATCTACATTCTCAATGCGTCGAACACTGCCATGGACAATGAGCAAATCAGTATCTGATGTTGCACGGCTGACACCTAAAGATCTACTACCGCCAACAACTGCAAGGCTTAATTTAGTTGCTCCAGCCATAAATGTTCACACTCCCTGCATAGAAGTTACCGCTGGAATCGCTTAAATTGATCTCAAAATGCGCTGTTTCTGTGCTTGTTGTTACAGCTACTGTATCAGTCTGTACGCTCTCACCCTGGCTACTACTGAACGTTGCATACCATGTCTGAGAAAATCGCCACACAAATGCTTTATACGTAAGCGCATTCACGTTTTCTATAATCATGCAATCGCATATTCCGTACTGGTAGTTTCGAAGATCAGTATCGAAAGTTAGCAAACCATCTTCCAGCGCAACATTGGTCCCAAGCGAAACATTTTTAGACTCTAAAGTACCAAGCACTAACTGACCTGATTTATCGTGAGCTGTATATCCAGACAGTAGAGTTGCAGCTGTAACAGTATCCTTTGTAAGATCAAGCTTCACTACCCCATTGATCTCAACCTTGTTAACATTTTTACTAACAACTCCGGGTCTATCCGCCATAATCAAGCACCTACTTTCAGTGTCTGGCCTCCCTGAGCATTGTCTGTATAAGTAACAGGAATTGCAGCAACTGTAACAGAAGACAGATAATTGTACGTCGGACTGTCAGGGGTAACTTCCTGCTGTGCAAAAGTCGGAGTGACAGTCTTTGCCTGAGGCTTTACACCCTCAGAGCCGGACATCTCGCCCAAAACACCAAGCAATGAAATACCCTCACGGATGTTGGCTGGAATCAGCTTTGCAGCCTCATCAGCGTCGATAACAGCATCACCAGATCCGTCATGGAAGCCCATCGGAATAGGCACCGGGGTGTCTTTATTGGTGATTTTCAAATGCTTTGCCCCATTGTTGGGCATTGTACCAGTAACCTTCGCACCTGCAACATAAGCAGTTTTATCTTTCAGAATCTCTGCAGCTGTCGCAGTTGCATCACTGGTATCAGCATCATTTGTATTCGTACCAACGATAGGTGCACCAGACTTGTCGTGGGCTTTAATACCCTCAGCCAGCTTATCAGGAGTGATATCGTCCTGAGTAAGGTCAAGTTTAACTTCAGTACCAATAATAACCTTGTTTACGTATTTATTAGCCATAATATTCCTCCCCTATGATTAGCGTCTTACCATTAGACGTGTTAGAAACCTCAAACTGTGGAATCTTCCGAACCGTAACGTCTTTGGTCATAACTAGATTTTGAGTAGCTAGCACCTTATCACTGTATGTTGAAGGTACAACATCGTACTCACCCTCGTACTTCTCACCTACAACGTTAATCAAAGACACATCTTGAAGCTGTAGATTGATAACACTCGGAGTATCAAGCTGAACAACAACGTCTGAAGGCGCTGCTAGACGAACCTGTACATCCAATTACAGCACCTCCCTAGAAGTACTAGCCTCCACGTTAATAGGATCCGCTAAGGTACCGCGTACAACATCAGGAGAACCTGGGAATTTGATGCGAACAATAACTTTAAGACTAGACTTAGGACTCATCTTAAAAGTCTCCTGCTGAGACAAGTACAGCTGATAGCACTCGTCTCGATACTCAACATCTCCAGGATAGTACTTCAATAGGTTACCCAGACTAAATTCGATGGTTTCGACATTAGCAGGGAGTATCTCAGTCTTATCTACGAGAAGCTTAAAGGGCAGATAATAAGCATCACCCTGCATAATAGTCATATTACTCACCATCCTCCATATTAGTTGCAGATCTAAAGTTGTTCATGCCTGTTACAGAGCCTTTAGCAGAGCTGTTGACACCAGTACCATCCTGCGGACCAGGGTGATTCGGATCCTCAACCGTATCTGGTTGAAGGAGCTTTCGCTCGGCCAAAATCATCTCAATCCACTGCTTAGCTTCATCGTTGGATCTACTGAAGTACTCCATAATAGCCTTTTCCAAAGGCATCATCTGGGTTGCACCAGACGCCAGTTTAGCATTCTCGATGTTCTCACGCGGATCATCAGGCAAGCCGTCAGACCACAGCACAGAAATGTTCTCGTATTGAAGCTGCTTACTCAAACTCGCGAACAGTTGACGAACTGGCCGAGTCAGAGCGTTAGCAATTCGACGAGCCTTTGCAAGAGGGTTGACCATCTTGAAACGCATCGCAGTACCGCTAATTGCCTGGCTAGATCCATCCTGACCACCAAGCAGAGCAGCGCCCATCTCGCTCAAAATGTACAGCTGATTGATCAAGAACTCGAGCTGCTTAAAGGCACTCGTAAGCTGACCATCCCAAGTCATGTACTTTGGCTGCTCCTCACCGGGAGACACAGCGAAGAACTTACCACTGTGCAGGTGGTACTCGCCAGTTCGAGCATCGCATTCAAGCATCGAGACAGGACCTGTGATGTTGGGATCAGCATGCTTATCCAGGATAGCAGAAATCTGACCAACACGAGCCATGATCTCTGCAAGAATGCTGTCCAGCGGCATGTAATCGTCATAGCCATACACGCTATTAGAAGTTGAGAAGGCTCGAATATGTTGAACAGCGCAACGATCTAGCCCAGTAGAGGTCCAACCGCTGCTAATCTGATCCAGGATTACACTACCAGACTCATTCATCTTATAGATGCGAGTTTCATATCTGCCAGCTTCGGAAGGCATGGTACTATGGATCTGCACATGCAAGTACCAGTCAGGCTTGGTCGGATCACCGGTGATATTCTCACGCCAGCACAAGCAATGCGCAGTAATACTATTGGTGCCGTCTTGCCGAACTATAGGATACCATTGAGCGGGATCCCAGCAGGTAAAATTGTAGTTACCGTCGTAGTCCAGATACAAACGCCACACTGCATCGCCGTAACGACTAATGTCGATTACAGTTGAGTACACTTTAGCGTCAAAATCAGAAGTATCGCGTACGTTGCGAATAGTCTCATTCTCCTCAGCGGACGCACCAGAAATGTTAGGATGCTCACCGCAGACAAGGTCCGCCATTTTGAGAGACATCAACCGCTGATAATTGAGAAGAGTTGGGAAGGACACAACCTCTTCAAAGTTGCCAATCACCTGAGAGATACGCTTTGCGCACTGAATGTAACAGTTGATACTATCTACCTGATGCAGATCGTGCGTACGAAATGCAGGATCTGCAAAATGGTCACCGTCAAACAGTTGAGCATTCTGGCAGTAACGCATCACGCGAGGCATCTCACGAACCGGAGGAAAGCTCTGCCCCGGTTGAAGCCAATCAAAATTATAGAGCATCTACTTCACTCCTTAAACTTTATAGACACCAGACATGCCATTCAAAGACTCGGTATACAGAGCGTACCGGTCAGTATCGCAAGCGTGGTCATGCTCTTTCAAAGGCTTATCCAAGCCTACTCGTTGAGCATTCGGATCCCACACGTATGATGCATACTCTTGCTCAGTGTTGACGCAGGATTTATCAATAAAGTACTTACCACATGTCAGGCGAGTTGCGACATGTCTGATACCGCTAATGACGTCATTATCAGCATTCAGCACACGGTACCCAAGGCGCATCAAAGCCACTTTCCACGAAGCCGCTGACGGGTCGCAGTACACAGCCCACGGTTTAATGCCGTCAAGCCACTTCTGGAACTCCACAACGAACTCAGCATCAGTTTGCTGCTTTTTGCGCTTCTTAGCATCGTAATAGAACTCACGAACCTTCAACATCAACGGCAGGCCGGATTTATCAGTGTCTGGGAACTTAGCATACAAGCCCCAAGACATGACAGTTGAGGTGCCGTAGTCGCAACCAACCAACCAGCGAATGGCGCTCGGATGCACACCACTCTGCTCAATGTACTTAGCAGTATCGATCATATGCTTGCCTGCCGAGAACATATCGTACACGCGACCTTCTGCAGCAACCCAGTTGCCCAAAATCATACGCTCGTACCAGACACCCGTGTACATCTGCTTCAAGTCCTCAATGTAGGACTGACTCAAGCTGAGATTGTCCTCCATCAAAAACTTCCAGACTTTTTTGTTGGTGATCTTCGGGTTCGTAATATAATCGGTGTAGAACCAGTGGTAAGGACTGTCTGGGTTACAGTTACAGAAGCACATTGCTCCTTCAACCGATAGACGAGCCATCAACTGGTTGAACACGCTCTGCGGATACAAGTTGACCTCATCGCACAGAGCTCCAGCGAAGGTTGCGCCTCGAATCTTAGACTCAGCGTCCTCGTTATTAGCGCCAAAGCAGTACACGCGTCTGTTGAAAATACGCAACTCACCCTGCTGTCGATTTGTCCATTTGTAGTTTTGAATACCTACAGTGTCAAACAGATCATTCAGAACGTTTCGCTGTAGAGTGGCTGTCGTTCGCCCGAGCATGGCGACATCTCCAGGAGGGCCAGAGATCAAGTACGACAGCCACCGGACAGTGCACGAAATCGTCTTTGACGAACGAACTGCTCCATGGGCTATGTTTAACTTCGCATCAGAGTTGCGAATAAAATCCAATGCCTTAGGCGAAAATGGCCTCCAATCAACCATTATGCACCACTGCCTCGAATCGCTTCAGTCAGAGCTCTCAGACCCGTAACAGCAGCATCCTCAGGACCATTCAGCATGCGGTCGACCTCAGACATGGTCTTTACAGCCTGACGAATCTCACCACCAAGACCAATGTACAAATCAGTCATCGGCTTAGTGAGCATCTTAGCCATTTGAATCTGCAAATCCTGATCCTCTTCCGGAATGTTACTGATTCGAGCCAGCTTGTTGATCCTGCGACCCATTGCTTTCAAAGTCACAAGATACTCGCGGCTGACAGCCTCCAGCATGTCCATCTCCCGCAGCTTAGCTCTACGCACCAAGCTGTCACGAGTCGGTTGCGAGGGTTGAGTTGAAGGAACGTCCGTCACGAGAGCGCCGGGCTCAAATTTGTCGAACTCGCTCGGCTGAGTGGCCTCAATGACCTCGACATCCTCAGGCCGGACCAGAGGAGTATGATACAGAGCGTGCAGCTTAAGCTCGTTAGTCGAAATGCCATACTCTTCAGCAATGCTCTCAACAGTAATGCCTTTTTCCTTATCAGTCAACTCCAGTAGCATATTCTCAATATCTGCTCGCTGGCTATGTTGACAAACTCTACACATAAGCTCACACTCCCTTCAGTTCAAAATTTAGTGTTGAATTCATGCAAATTGTCCTTGCATCTTCCTCAATTCTATTATATAATAAAGATGAGCAAAATGCAAGTAAACTGAAAGAAATTTTTTCAGAAATTGTACTTTTAATGTTTCGCAAAGCTAAAATGAAAGGAGCGCTTTTATTGTACTCTAGAACAATGTACCGAGATATCGCTGGCGGAAATCCTGTTGGAGCTCGCCTATTTCAAGATCTAAACGAGCATTGGGTTGAATGGTTGAGAATTGTAGCTGAGAGCACATGGCTTCGAAGTTGGTACAGATCTAAACTCTTTCTTAGGCCAGAAAACTCGGAATTCGACTGGAACGCTGCGCCGAACGGCACTCTATTGAGAGACTTGAAGTTAAGAATGCCCTACGTCGGCGCGCCTGGAATCGCAGCGATTGCGCATACTGTTTTGCTTGAAGCCACCTGGAATGTAGGCTTCCTGGGGCTTGAGCAGTCGGATTCGGAGAACTTTACCCGGCTTGTTTGGTTGAGAGGTACTAAGCTTGATCGCAGAAACCGAGCAACCGGAACGCAGATCTCTAGCATGCGAGACCTGCAGGCTCCTATCTGCATTCCTGCAGAGTATGGCTCGCTAGATCGCTGGCTGTACCCCATGTGGTTGTACGCCCATCGTTGAGGGGGGGGGGTCTGAGCCCCCGAATTTTTCTCGAGGTACCGGCTCTACAATCTGTGAAATTTAGGCACTGGGAATTTTTCTGGTGACACCTGTTCTGAAAATCCCGAAATGTTTTAGCAGGTAAAACCTGGCATTACTGCATTAGTGTAGTATAGTAGTACTCAAACAAATGGTAAAATAGATAAAAACCACCACTGCTCTTTATGTAAAAGTCCATCAAAAATCTCGAAAAAAAAGCTTGATTTTCTTTGAAACTGTTACTATAATATGTATGTAAGATAAAGAAAGAGAGTACAAAAAGAAAAACAAAAAAAGTTGAAAAAGTACTTGATTTTCGGAACAGAAGAGACTATAATATGTATGTAAGATAAAGAAAGGTTCTTGAAGGTTCATCCAAAAGCCTTCACCCATAAATAAGGGCAGCTAGTCCCTAAACCACCTAGCATTTGAAAGGAGTCATTATGTCTAAGAAGAATATCACCACCAACGAAGCTAAGGTCGAAACCATCAGCGAGCTCCTCAAGCAGAGATTCGAGCAGTATCCGAACGCTAGCCTTCGTAAGTTGGCAGCTGCTACTAACACCTCCTATCCGGTGCTGCTGAAGCGCTCTAAGGCACCTATCGTCGGCCAACCTTATGATCCGGAAGCTACTAACTGGACCGCTGTTGCGGAGTATCTCGAAGCTCATGAGATCGATATCGAGGTCCTCGATTGGGAGGCTCTGAATGCTACTAAGCAGCGTGCTGGTACCGTTGGTGTTGGCAAGAGCTTGTCCGACTATGAAGTTGGCCAGAAGGTATGGCTGCGTCGAGATAACGAGGTCCCGTACCAGATCGTCTACATGACCGAGACGCACGTTGTCCTGCTTCAGGATGACTCCACCGAGCCTATTGCCTGGAGTGCTACGACGTTTCTGCTCAATGGTCCGGCTCTGCAGCCTCGCGCTAAGAAAATCAAGGTTACTGTTGAGGACGATCTCAAGGAGACTGAGGAAGCGTAAGCTTCCCGGTCTCAATTAGTTGAGGAGGTTGAGCATGAAACTCAAGACTAGAACCAAGCGCACAATCTGTGCAATCATAGGTACAGCTGGAGTGCTGTTGATGGCTATTACGGCAATGATCTCGGATTCCGTCAACATTCAGTTGGGCACGATTATCAAACTCGAAGTACTTGCCCAGGCCATGTGCTGGGGCGGATTCTACAAAGGAGGATACCTGCAATGAGATACGAGACACCTGAACCGAGTCTAACTCCTAAGGAACCGAGAGTTGTGCACTACTGCACCTGTTGCGGATGTGAGATCTACGAGGGCGAGGAGTACTACCATCTGAGCACATTCAATCCGAGCATGCGCACGTTGAACATCTGCGAATCTTGCATGCAGGCCTCATGTCGAGTTGCGGGAAAGGAGGACTAAGTGCAATTCCTGTCGAAAGAGAATCAGCGTCTGTTGAGACAGATGAGACGCAAGGCCACCAGGCGCTCCAAGCAGCGTGCCAGGTACAAGCACCACGCAGGCTCGTTAGGCTCAGGACCGTTGACACGGCCACTTCGGCCAGTCAGGATCGGCATTATGGCCTTCCTGATGGATCTGCTAGTGCGTAATGACTACTAATTACGAGTGCGACTGCGAGTGCAGCCATAGGTTGAGAGAGGAGGTGTGTACGCTGAAACGTAAACGGAGCATCAGCTGGATTCGGATCATACTAGGTGCGATTCTCATTGCAGTTGATCCGGCGTTCATCTTCGGGCCTTGTGCGCTGATCGGTGTGGCGTTACTAATTGCCGGATTGATTGGTGAAGATAAAACACGTGAC